>Ga0190363_1000034_pt1 | contig 75680 bp, 81 predicted proteins | sample 48721867_MG_FD_161272 | JGI IMG/M metagenome (GOLD analysis project Ga0190363, IMG submission 161272) | Hydrothermal vent microbial mat bacterial communities from Southern Trench, Guaymas Basin, Mexico - 4872-18-6-7_MG | ecosystem: Environmental > Aquatic > Marine > Hydrothermal vents >...
TGGCATATACGACCTGATGAAAAGGTTTAATTCTGGTGGGAACTCTTTTTGAAAGTAACAAAATTTGCTCCTCGGTTGACAAAATTTTTCAAAGAAGCTATGAGCGGCCTTCAAGATCGAGGGTCACGTGATGATATCCTATCTCTTTCAACCTTCTTATGATCTCTTCCTTCCTATTCATTAACCTCTGCATCTCCTCTTCCCGGATCTCTATCCTGGCGATCTCCCCGTGATCCCTCACCCTTATCTCCCGGAAACCCATCGAAAGGAGGATTTCCTCTGCCTCCCCTACCCTTCTCAGTGCCTCCAGCGTTATCGGCTTACCGTAAGGGATTCTCGTGGCCAGGCAGGAAAAGGAGGACTTATCCCAGGTGGGGAGGCCGAGTCGCTGAGAGAGGCGCCGTATCTCACCCTTGGACAACTGGGCTTCGCAAAGGGGACTCCGCACCCCCAGCTCATCCCTGGCTTTCATCCCGGGCCTGAGCTCGTCAAGGTCATCGAGGTTTGAGCCATCTGCAACCCACTGGATCCCTTCCCTCTCGGCTATCTCTTTGAGTCCCTCAAAGAGTCCCCTCTTGCACCAATAGCAGCGATCCTCGAGGTTGCGCACAAACTCGGGCCTGGAAAGCTCATCTGTCTGCAGCTCTACAAGCCTTACCTCTAAAGAATCGGCCATCCTCTTCGCTTCCCGGTATTCCCATTCGGGATGGATCGGAGAGCGGGCTATGACGGCGAGCACCTTCTCCCCCAGTACATCTTTTGCTACCTTCAGGAGGAAGGTGCTATCCACACCGCCTGAGTAGGCGATGAGCACGCTGCTCATCTCTTTCAGTTTTCTTCTCAGGACTTCGAGCTTCTCATCCATCCGAGGACATTATAAGCCATCGAAAGAGAAGATTTTTAAACCTTTTTGGGTTATCAGCCGAATATATAATAGGAGAGGGAAAAATGTTAAGCCTGTTTGAACATATGGAAGAGAGGAGGAGGGAAGAGAGAGTAAAGGTAACCGTCCCTGTCACCTTCTTCTCGGATGGAAAGGCCTTCCCCGCATCGACGATAGACATCTCTCCCCACGGAGTAAGGATATTAAGCGACATCTTTCTCCCGGTAAAAGAAAAGGTGAAATTGAGCCTCTGGTCTGCCAGGGGAACGACCTTTACCTTTCTCTTCGACACCATATGGTGTAAGGAGCTTCCCCATTTTCGAAAATACGAGGTGGGACTCCGCTTGATAAACGATAACAAGCGAGGGCAGAAGAGCTTACGATCCTTCTTAGATAGCTACAAACGGACCCGGTTATGGCCAATCCCCCTCAAGGGCCCTTTCAGCTCAGCATGTTCGAGATCCCTTCCCTGCAGTAATTTCCCCGCCAAGGTTTTCTGGGGGCCTTACTCTCGTGACCTCATCGTGGCCAAAGCAACTCGTGCAGCTCTATCATAGTCCAGCTGAAGTGACCCTACAGGGGAACGAAACCGCCCTACCAGGTGGTTATGGGCATCGATGTAAGTCAGGAGCCCCCTGTCTCCTGTCAGGCCACCCCCTGGGAAGAGGACCATGATCAAGAAGCCCGCTATTGAGAGGAGTCTCATCTGATCGACTACCGTGCTGCGCTTCCGGGACAGATCGATCTCATCTTGCAGCCGGCACAGGCTTTCCCTCTGCTGATCACTCCGTTGTAAACGGAAAGGCTAAGTAGAAGGATTAAGAAACTAATCTTAACTATTGAAAAAGACTGAAAGATCAAAACGAAAAGGAAGATGAACGGTCTGCCGTCAAAATCCCGTATGTAAAGGGCGCAAATTTCATTCCGGGGCTTGAGCTGAACTTCTCCATCTCACCCTTTCTGAAAAGGAGCGCAGATAGCTTACCCCACCCCAGATAACACCACCTTTCCATAATAGTAACAGTTTGCACAGACCAGCTTCTTCAAAACTATCCCCACCATCAGGACGACGAAGCCGAGGTACGTCCATGCAACGATGGGATTGAAACGACCAGCAAGCCGCAATCCCAGTAGCAATCCAGAGGATTATGAGGAAATTCCTAAAGATGATGCCTTTTAGTGAATATTTTTCAATGCCTGTTTCATAAATACTCATCATATTTCTCAGTTTTTAATCTAACTCCACAAATTTTTTCAAATTCAGCCACAACATATCTCTTGCCCTTCCTGATAAGATGTCTTTTCCTTCACCTTTGGAGATGGTCTCTAAGCAGAGTGAGGATATCCTCAGGGATGGAGATTGCCTCAAAGCTCGTTCCTTCAAGCCTCCTTACGCATATCCTCTTCTCGTATCCTTCAAGGAGGACCTCATTCCCTGAAAGTCTTATCTCGTGCCTTAAGGTCAGGGTCTTCTCCCCCAATTCCTTCAATTCGGTGATGATCTCTATCTCGTCGTGATATCTACCGGGCCTGAAGTAGCGGCAGCCCGTCTCTGCTAAGGCGAAGATGATTTCCCTTTCCTTTAGGAGTCTTCCCAGGTTTAAACCGATCTTGTCAAAGAAGATATGCGATGCCTCGTCAATCCATTCATAATACCTTGGGTAAAACACGATCCCCAAGGCATCAAGGTCGCCCCATGTAATCCTTCGCCTTAACGTCAAGGTGCCCACTTTCCGAATTACTCCTTCAAAGTTCTATCTTTAGCTGAAGCGTTAAAGACCCTTTTAGGGGTATACTACAATGACGTTGGCCAAGAATCAATTTGTAAGAAAGGCCTTTCCTTTCTCAACTTCTTGTTTTTTCACTTAAGCGCTAATTTTTTTGTGTAACCAAAGGACTGCTTGTTTAAATTTTTCAAGGTCTTCTTGAACCTTGAAGGCATCAATAATCGCTATGTTGGGCCATTTATGTTCAAATTCGGCAGGTATCTGGTTGAAGGACGGGATTTCCTGTAGCCTTCTGTGGAACTCTTGCACGGTCTCTCGACCCACCTGATCTACCAACCATCCATAGCTGAGCTGGAGCTTGCCATTGGTAAATACAGCAAATACAGAGATAAATTTACTTCCTTTAAGGGAGTAGAATATGAACGAACCCGTTTCCGTCCCGGTCCCAAACGAGACCTTATCTGCCGTCTTCCTGGCCCATTCATACAGGTCTTTGATGACATTGACGACCTCTGTCTCAACAGTTTCATTAAGGACTTTGAAGAATTCTTCTTCAGTCCATTTCTTTCTCCCTGTACCAGCAGTAGGTGTAGTGGACACCCCATACAGATGGGGTACAAGGATCTCAATACCTTCTGCTCGAAATTTTTTCAGCTCTAAGGCATGAAGGGAAAAGGCCGTGCTACTACACTCGTTTACATACCTGATAATTCGCCTTAACTCTTCATTGATTTCGTCCACAACAATGATGAGAATGAAAGAACCGCTTTTTAGGGAGTGCTCAACACCTTTTCGAAAACCTTCTTCATTCCACTCCTCTTCAACAAATTCCTCGACCAGTTCTGACAAATTTTTGCCTTTTGATCGTTGGATTCTGGCATTCACTTCTTCATATGTTGTCCCCCATAAGTAGGCAGCATATTCTAATATCTGCCCTATGACCTTGCGCTTGCTTTCCGGATTGGTAGCAAGTTTACATTCAATGATTGCAACGTCTCCCCCTGGACTGAAGGCTAAAACGTCGGTGTTACCAGATCCAGGGAGCCCAAACTCTTTGACGGCAAAAACTAATTGAGAAGCCCCTTCTCGTATTTCATCAATAGGAATAAGGGATGGCGATTCAACGAGCAAATCTTGAAGTTCTGCCTCAGCCTTTGCCTTAATAGACTCTGCTAACTTCCACCCTTTTGTTCCACCATCGCGTATGAGAATTTTCATTTCTCTTTTCCTCCCTTAGCCTTTTTATGCCCCTCCACGCAACTACAGCTATGGTCTTCGTCTCTTCTATGAAGTGAATGAATGGGAGAAAGATAACTTTTTAACGTTTCGCCCGCCGATACCCCGTCTCCTTTTTCTGGCTCCATATCCCTAACCTTTTTCTTTTTGCCTCCCTCTCATATCGCTTGAACTTTTTATAATACTTGAAAGGATGAACTGCTATTACTCGGGCATATCCCCTTTTTATAAGTTCAGCGTTGAACAAGGTCCGTCCTCAAAGAAGACATAGGCCAACAGCCTCCCGTAATCATCGTATAGTTGCTCAGGCTCAAATTCCAAGTGCACCTTTTTGCCCTTAAGGGATTTTTCGGTAAATAGAGAAGCTTCGGGTCCAAAAAATTCAACAGGCTTATAGGGATGTAAGGTCTCGGGGGTATCCACCCCGATCAATCTAACCTTCGTCCTCCTCCATCCTCGTCCCACATAGATGGTATCACCGTCCACGACTCCGCTGACCAAGACCCACTCACCATGAGGGTCTCCTCCGCTCCATGTCCAAAGGCTCACGATGGCAACAAGAGAGAAGAGAATGGAGAGCATAACCAGGATACCCTGCCTCAGCCCCACCTTCTCCTCCTCCCTTGGCATGGCCTTCCTTTGATAAAGCCTGTATCTATGTCTCCTCATCACATATCTGCTCATTCCGTGATCCTCTTAGGAAATTTTTAAGGATTTTACCACAATGAGAAAAATGGATATCCTTGAATCTTGACTCGAATTTACTAAGGATATATACTTAACAAAAATGTTAAGTATCTGTATTTAGAAAATGGAGCGAAATTGGAGGACATTAAGAGAGCGATTGTTCTTCACCACAGAGGACTTGAGCACCCTTTGGGGGATAGACAGGAGATCGGCTCAGGTTCAGTGTAGCCGTTATGTAAAAAGGGGCCTTTTTATCCGCCTTAAGAAGGACTTTTATGTCTTGGAGCAAAATTGGATAAATTATTCTCGTAATGACTTCCTGCGGATAGCCAATTTCTTACAGGTGCCCTCCTACATATCTCTAATGACCGCTTTGTCCATTTACGGGGTCACGACCCAGGTGCAGCGGGATTATTTTGAAAGCATCTCCTTAAGACGGACCATTTCTTATAGTGTAGATGGCAAAGTCTTTGATTTCCATAAGGTTAAAAGAAGGTATTATTTTGGATTCCAGAGACAGAATGGGATATTTATCGCCTCCAAGGAGAAGGCCTTTGTAGATGCGGTATATCTGTGGTCTTTTGGGAGATACCCTTTGGATATCGCCTCCTTAGATACAGAGAGATTGGACAAGAAGGAGATAATGAGGATATCTGAGGCATTTCCCAAGAGGTCAAAGGAGGCCATAAAGAGGATATGCGGGATCTCATAGCTCAGGAGAGGTTTGAGCTTGAGGTGCTCAATAAGCTCAATACCCATGGGATCTTGAGGCATCTTGTATTTACTGGTGGGACCATGCAACCGTCTATGTTTGGGCATGGATAGATTCTCCATAGATCTGGACTTTTGGGTATGGAGGAGCGATCCACAGTGGTTATTTGCTAAGTTGCAAGAGGTATTCCCACGATATTATACCCTCAGGGATTGTGCGGAGAAGTTTCATACCCTCATCTTTGAGCTTAAATCTGAGGGTTACCCTCGGGCCTTGAAAGTGGAGATAAGGAAGAGCGCCCCTGAAGGGATAAAGACCGAGCAAGCCATAGCCTACAGCAAATACTCAGATATCCAGGTGCTCCTGAGGATCGTATCCCTTACAGATATGATGAGGCTAAAGGCGGAGGCCTTTCTGGAGCGGGGGGAGATAAGGGACGTTTACGATATGGAATTTCTGCTGAGGAAGGGGGTGAGGTTGGATCTTCCTGAGGATAAGTTGCGCAGTCTACTGCATAAGATAGAGGGCCTCAGCAGGAGGGACTATACCGTAAAGTTGGGATCCTTATTAGAGGCTCCCCAGAGGCAATATTATGTGAAGGAGGGCTTTAAGTTTTTGAAGTCAGCAATAAAAGAAAGGCTGAGGGAAAGACGATGAAGCCACCTCTCGTGGCCTTCCTTCTTGCCCTATGTCTAATAAATAGTTATTCCTCGCTCCTCCTCAGCCCAGCAGGAGGAAAGCTATGTCCCCAGAGAGCTTTACCCCTTTCAGCAGCCCCTGATCATCGTCCTTTCGCCTGACTTCTCCCCTGAGGCGATAAAGGTGATGAAGGAATTCTGGGGTAAGGCCGGGGCAGCGGTGAGGGTGGCCTTCGATGAAAGGGACGAAAGGATCAGGGAGAAGCTCATAAGATACGGGATACCGGAACCCCCCTGCTGTAAGGGGTGTCCTCAACCCCTTGCGCTCTCCCTCCCTTGTTGATATCCTTTCCCCTACTTTATGGCGGGGAGGTTGGGTGGGCGGTGATTAAAGAATTTCAAAGAATTGGAAGAGAGCTGGCCAGGATGAACCTCATCTCCTCCCACAGTGGAAATTTGAGCGTGCGGATGGGAGACCGCATCCTCATCACTCGCCGTGGCTGTATGCTGGCAGACCTCCAGGAAGAGGACCTGGTGGAGACGGCCTTAGGGGAAGTGGACAGCGGGGTGATCCTTGCATCTTCAGAGCTGGTCGTCCACAGGGAGATATATAAGGAAACCTCTGCCCTGGCCATCGTGCACTGCCACCCTCCCTTCGCCACGGCGCTCTCCCTTTCACGAGATGAGATCGTCCCTCTGGATTCAGAGGGGTCCTACCTCTTGCACAAGGTCCCCGTGATCGCCACTGAGAAGACGATAGGCTCTCAAGAGGTGGCGAAGGTCCTACCCAAGTACCTGAAAGAATACAAAATCGTCATGCTCAGAGGCCACGGATCCTTTGCCATAGGGCAGATGCTGGAGGAAGCCCTTATGTGGAGCAGCACCTTGGAGGCCTCGGCCCGGATAATCGCCATAGCGGAGGGGCTGGGCGAAAAGATAAAGGAATACAGGAGAAAATCCGAGGAATATTCCCGATGGTAAGGAGGTGGCGATGAAGTTCTTCCTTGATACCGCCAACCTGGATGAGATCAAGAAGGGTCTGGAGATGGGGCTGGTGGATGGGGTTACTACCAATCCCACCTTGATCTCCAAGGAGAAGATGGGGTTCTGGGAGCTGGTGAAGGAGATCTGCCGCATAGTGGACGGGCCGGTGAGTCTGGAGGCGACAAGCCTCGATGCCGATGGGATGGTGCGGGAGGCCCGGGAGCTCGCCAAAATCGGAGATAACGTGGTGGTGAAGATCCCCATGACTACAGAGGGGCTCAAGGCGGTAAAGCGCTTAAGCGCTGAGGGGATAAAGACCAACGTGACCCTTGTCTTCTCTCCCACTCAGGCCCTGCTTGCCGCGAAGGTAGGGGCCAATTATGTGAGCCCTTTCGTGGGAAGACTGGACGATATCTCCACCCCGGGGATGGATCTGGTGGAGCAGATAATGACCATCTATGCCAACTACGACATATTCACCGAGGTGATCGTGGCAAGCGTGCGCCATCCCATCCATGTGCTGGAGGCGGCCTTAGTCGGAGCCGACATCGCCACCATCCCCTTTCGGGTGCTCGAGCAGCTCCCAAAACACCCCTTAACCGATATAGGAATAGAGCGCTTCCTCAAGGACTGGGAAAAGGTGCCGAAGGGGAAATAAAAAAAGGGGGCCTTCGGCCCCCTACCCTACTCCACCTCTATCTTTATCTGTTTGGGCCTTGTCTCCTCCCGTTTGGGAAGGACGATCCTCAGCACACCGTCCTTATAAGTCGCCTTGATCTTGTTCTGATCCACGGTGTTGGGCAGGCTAAAGGAGCGGCTGAACTTCCCGTAGTAACGCTCCATCCGGTAGTAATCCTCTTTGGTGGTCCCCTCCTCCAGCTTCCTCTCTCCCTGGATGGTCAGGGTATTGTCCTCCACCTTCAGCTCGATCTCATTCTGATCGACCTCGGGGATCTCCACCTTCAGGACAATCTCGTCCTCCTTCTCAAAGACGTCCACAGGAGGCGTCCACACGCTTGTGGCCTCCTCCTGGGTGCGGGGGAAGGCCTCCCGGAAGAGCTTATTCAGCCTCTCCTGAAGGTTTACCAGCTCCTTAAAGGGCTCCCATCTTATCGCCACCATCATGACACCTCCTCTCCTTCAAAATTCACTCTTAACTTAATCACCCCCTATGGGATTTCAAGGAATAGATCAAATCATTTCTTCTTCAGGAAGGTGAAAGGATAACCTATGGACGGCAGTCAGGGCAAACGTCGAAGAAGTCCTCAGGCAACCCGGCCTTCTTCCGGATGTATTCCAGTTGAGCTACAGGGGCGAAGTATCTCCCGCAGACCTTGCACTTCTGCATCTCGAACTCCCTCCCCCAGATGATGCGGACGTTCCCTTTGTCCTCGAAGGTTATACAGCCTGTGGGACACACGTAAGCGCACGTCCCGCAGCCGATACAAAGCTCAGGGGACTCGTGGAAGGGAGTTGCCACCTCCCTCTTTGACCCCCGGTAGGCAAATCCTATGGCACTCACACCCACCACCTCTCGGCAGGCCCTCACACAGAGCCCACAGAGGATGCAGTTGTCGTCCTCCTCAGGGGGCCTTTCAGGAAACCTCGTCCTCTCCACCCCTACTTTTGCGGCCATCTGGCGGATGACCTCGGAGCGAGGGCAGCGGGCAAGCAGAAGTTCCATCGCCATTCTTCTGACCCTATTGACCCTCTCGGTCGAGGTCCTCACCTCAATCCCGTCCTTCGCCTCATAGATACAGGAGGCCACGAGCCGATCCCTACCCCCTTCGTTGATCTCGACCATGCAGAGTCGGCAGGCCCCATAGGGGGAGATCCCCTCGTGGTAACAGAGGGCCGGGATATCTATCCCGTTTTTGCGGGCCGCCTCCAGTATGGTACTTCCCTTAGGGGCGGTGACCTTCTTTCCGTCGATGGTAAGCTCGACCGTCTCCATCCTCACTTCACCTTCACCGCGTCAAATTGACAGACCTCTTTACACGAACCGCACTTTATGCACTTCTCAGGGTCTATCCTGTGGGGTTCTTTCTTCTGCCCCGTGATCGCCTCTGCAGGGCAGACCTTGAGGCACCTTCCGCAGCCCGTGCAGGCCTCCTCATCGATGTAATAGGTTATAAGCTCGCGGCAAACCCCTGCAGGGCACCTCTTCTCCCTGATGTGGGCCTCATACTCCTCCCGGAAGTACTTGAGGGTGGTGAGGACCGGATTGGGGGCCGTGCGCCCGAGGGCGCAGAGGGAGCCGTCCTTCATCGCCTCGCAGATCTCTTCCAACAATGGGATGTCCTCTTCCCTTCCTTCGCCCCGGGTTATCCGCTCCAGGATCCTCCGCATCTGCATCAGCCCCTCCCGGCAGGGGACGCATTTGCCGCAGGACTCGTCCTCTAAGAAGGTGACGAAGTACCTGGCCACATCGACCATGCAGGTCTCCTCGTCCATGACGATCATGCCCCCGGAGCCCATCATCGAGCCCACCTTCGTGAGCTCGTCGAAGTCGACGGGCAGGTCAAGGAGCTCCTCCGGTATGCACCCCCCTGAGGGCCCACCGGTCTGAACCGCCTTGAATCTCTTACCCCCGGGGATTCCCCCACCGATCTCATAGACTATCTCCCTGAGGGTTATCCCCATGGGGACCTCTATCAACCCGGTGTTATTTATCTTGCCGACAAGGGAGAAGATCTTTGTGCCCTTGCTCCCCTCAGTCCCTATCTGCCTGTACCAGTCCGCCCCCCGGTTGATGATAAGGGGCACGTTGGCCCAGGTCTCGACGTTGTTGAGGTTGGAAGGCCTTCCCCAGATACCGCTTTCCACCGTGTGGATGTACTTGGCCCGGGGCTCTCCGGCCTTTCCCTCAATGGAGGCCATAAGGGCCGTGGACTCCCCGCAGACGAAGGCCCCACCTCCCCGGACCACCCTCACCCTGAAGGAGAAGCCCGAGCCGAGGATGTCGTCCCCCAGCAGTCCATAGGCCTCAGCCTGCTCGATGGCGGTGCTGATCCGCTTCACCGCCAGGGGGTACTCATTCCTCACATAAACGAAACCCTCATGGGCCCCGATGGCATAGGCCCCGATGATCATTCCTTCGAGGACGCTGTGGGGGTTCCCCTCAAGGAGGCTCCTGTCCATATATGCCCCGGGATCCCCCTCGTCGGCGTTGCAGATCACGTACTTGGGTTCCCCTTCGGCCCTGCGACAGCTCTCCCACTTCCTCCCGGTGGGGAAACCACCACCGCCCCTCCCCCTCAGCCCTGACCGCTTCACCTCCTCGATGACCTCCTCGGGGGACATCTCCCTCAAGACCTTCTCAAGGGCCCTGTAGCCCCCCAGGGCCACGTAATCGCCTATATCCTCGGGGGAGATCCTTTCGTTGTCCCCGAGGAGCAACCTGTTCTGGCGCCGAAAGAAGGGAATGTCCTCGGCCTTAGGTATTCTCTCCTTGGTGACCGGGTCGCAGAAGAAGAGTCGTTCTATCGGTCTCCCCTCGAGGGTGGCCTCCACTATCTCCGGGGCGTCCTCGGGCCTCACCCTCTGATAGAGATAGCCCCAAGGGCGGACCACCGAGAAGGGCTCCACCTCACAGAAACCATGGCAGCCCGTCTCCTTCACCATGAGCTGATTTCCGAGTCCGCGGCTGGAGACGACTTCCCGAAGGGCCGAGAGGATCTCTCCCGCCCCTCGGGCGTAGCCACAGGTACCCCCGGAGACCACTATCTGCCTCTCGGGCTCCTGGCGTCCCTTAAGGAGCTCCTCCCTCAGCTCCTCTATGGACCTGACCTTCATCCCTCCTTCCCCTGGAGCAAGGACGAGAGCTTCCTCGGAGTCATCCCGCCGTGGTATCTCTCATTCAGCACCACCACAGGTCCCAAGGCGCAGCAGCCCAGGCAGTTTACGGTCTCCACGGTGTACTCCAAATCGGGCGTCGTCTCACCTGGACCGATCCCCAAGACCCTCTTGGCCTCCTCCACCAGTTTGGGCGCCCCGCGCACGTGGCAGGCCGTGCCCATGCATATGGTGAGGATGTTCCTCCCCCTCGGCTTGAGGCTGAAGGCCTTATAGAAGGTGACCACATGATAGGTCTGGCTGTAGGGAACCCCCAAACGATCGCTTACCAGCTTAAGGGCCTCCTCGGGAAGATAGTTGAACTCCTTCTGGAGGTCCTGAAGCACCGCGATGAGGGAATGTTCTGCCTGATCGTAGCGGGAAAGGATCTCCTCGACCTTCTTCAGATCCACCTTCATGACCTCGTCTTCCTCAGAAGCCTTTCGTATTCCCTTCTCACCCTCTCCTGAATCTGTTCTATCACTTCATCGGGCAGGTGACGGAACCTTCCCTGCACTTTAAGGTACTCCTTCACCGGCCGGAGTTCTCCCGGGTCCAGGGTGAGCCTGTACTTCCCGTTCACCACCTCATAAAGGGGGAATACCCCTGTCTCCACGGCCAGCCTTCCCACCCTGATGCTCAGATTGGGAGGGAAGCGCCACCCGGTGGGACATGGTGAGAGGATGTGGATGTAAGCCGGTCCGTGGACCTCGGCTCCCTTTCTCACCTTCTCCATCAGATCAAAGGGGTAACTGGGGCAGGCAGTGGCCACGTAAGGGATATCGTGGGCTGCAGCGATCTCGGCCATGTTCTTCTTCCAGGTCATCTGTCCCCAGCTGAACTTGCCCGGTGGGGAGGTGGTGGTGGCCGCCCCGAAGGGGGTGGCCGAGGAGCGCTGAATCCCCGTGTTCATGTAGGCCTCGTTGTCGAGGCAGATGTAGAGGAAGTCGTGTCCCCTCTCAAGGGCACCGGACAGCGCCTGGATGCCGATATCGCTTGTGCCACCATCGCCCGCCATTCCCACACAGAAGATCCTCTTTGAGGGGAGCCTCCCCTTGCGCATCAAGGCCTTGAGCCCTGCCTCAATCCCCGAGGCAACCGCCGCCGCGTTCTCAAAGGCCACGTGAATCCATGGTATCCTCCAGGAGGTGTAGGGGAAGGGGGAGGAGACGATCTCCATACAGCCCGTGGCACAGGCGACGATCGTGTCCCTGCCCAGGGCTTTCTGGGCGAGCCTCACCGCCAGGGCCTCACCACAACCCTGGCAGGCCCGGTGGCCCGGGGCAAAGTACTCCTCCCGGGTCACGACCTTGGGGACGTATACGCCAAAGCGCTCCCTCATTCCCTCACCCCATATATCTCATAGGCCTCGGGAAGAACGGGGGCGATCTCCCGGGCCCTCCTGATCATCCGCTTGTAATCGTCAGGGGAGACGTCCCTCCCCGCTATCCCAGCTATGAAGTTTACGACAGCGGGCCTGTCCTTCTCCTCGTAGAGGGCGGAACGGATCTCTGAGGCCACGGGGCCTCCTGGCCCCCCGAAGGAGATGGCCCTGTCCACCACCACTAAGGTCTTTATCCCCCTTATGCTCTTCCGAAACTCCTCAAAGGGAAAGGGTCTCCAGAGCCTTATCCTCACTAGCCCCACCGCCTCCCCTTCTTCCCTCATCTCATCCACGGCCACAGATGCCGTCTCCGAGAAACTCCCCATCGTTATCAGGGCCACCTCCGCCCCTTCCATCTTGTAAGTCTCCACGGGACGGTAATGACGCCCCGTGAGTTCACCCCACTCCTCCCATGCCTCAAGGATCGGCCCGTAAGAGGCCTTCAGGGCCTCGTTCTGGGCCATCTGGGTCTCGGTGTAGAGGGGCGGCATGGCAAAGGCCCCCATGGTAACAGGATCGTCGGGGTGGAGACGATAGAGGGGTTTGTAAGGAGGGAGGTAACGGTCCACCACCTCCTGATCCACCACCTCGATCGACTCGATCACGTGGGTGAGGATGAAGCCGTCCATGTGGATCATGACGGGGAGGAGGACCCGATGGTCCTCGGCTATCCTGAAGGCGTTAAAGACCCCGTCATAGACCTCCTGGCCGTTCTGGGCGAAGATCTGGATCCAGCCACAGTCCCGGAGCATCATCGCATCACTGTGGTCGTTCCATATGCTCAGGGGACCTGAGAGGGAGCGGTTGGCGACGATCATCACCACGGGAAGCCTGAGCGATGCGGCTATCCAGACTATCTCGCTCATGAGGATGAGTCCCTGGGAGCTGGTGCAGGTGAAGGCCCTGGCCCCTGCGGCCGATGCCCCCACGCACACGCTCATCGCCGAATGCTCTGACTCCACAGGCACGAACTCCGCATCGAGCTCCCCGTCGGCGACAAGCTCAGAGATGTGCTCCACTATGTGGGTCTGGGGGGTTATGGGATAAGCAGCGACCACATCGGCATTGGCCTGCTTTACCGCCTCGGCCGCCGCTATCGAGACCTCCATCCCCACCCTCTTAGCCATCTTCCGCCTTTCCCTCCTCTACCATGGTGATCGCCCCGGTCCAGCACTCCGTGGCACAGATCCCGCAGCCCTTGCAGTAATAGAGGTTGGCGTAAAAGTACCCCTCCTCATCCTCCTCGATGGCCGCCTCAGGACAGAAGATATAGCATATCCCGCACTTGACGCATTTCGACTTGTCCCAGATGGGCCTGTCAGAACGCCAATCCCCGGTCCTGTATTCACTGGCGTTGCCTGCCTCGGTGATGACACAGCCGGGCTTGATCTCCTTCCAGCCTAAGAGTCCCTCTCCCATCTCACTGAATTACCTTCGTCTCCTTGTAGGCCCTCTGGAAGGCCTCGACGTTCTTGGAGGCTATCCTCCCAAAGCGTTTGTTCAAAGGTTCTATGAGGGAGGAGGGGGAGACGATCTCCACGGCCTTAAGGAGGGCCCCAAGCATCGTAGTGTTGGTGATGGGTCTCCCCAGGACTTCCCTGGCGATCCGGTCCGCATCCACCACCGCCACCCTGAAATTGCCCTCTATTCCCAGCTCCTCTACGGGCTTATTGGTGTTTATTACCACCGTACCGCCCTCCTTGAGCCCCTCAAGCACGTTTGCCACCTCGAGAAGCCCCGGGTCCAGGATCACCACCACATCAGGGTGATAGATATTGGTGCGGAGCCTTATAGGGCGATCGTCCACCCGGGCATAGGCGACCACGGGGGCCCCCCTCCTCTCCGGTCCAAAGCTGGGGAAGGCCTGGGCATATCTCCCCTCGCTTATCGCCGCCACGGCCAAAAGTTCTGCCGAGGTTACCGCTCCCTGCCCCCCCCTTCCGTGGAACCTGATCTCTATCAAGGGGCCTCCTCTGGGAAAAATAGGAGAGTTTTATACTTGAACGGTGGTGGATTGTCAACATTAAATTTCCCTTCTCCCTTCCCAAGATCTCTGAAGGGTCTTACCGTCGGCGTACTCTATGTCTCCCCCGGCGGGGATCCCCTGGGCTATCCGAGTGAGCTTTACCTTCAGGGGCTTAAGGACCTTCTGCAGATAAAGGGCTGTGGCCTCTCCTTCCACAGTGGGGTTGGTGGCGACGATCACCTCCTTTACTCCCCCTTCCCTTACCCGCTTGAGCAGCTCCTGAATCTTGAGATCTTTCGGTCCCCTCCCCTCCAGGGGGGAGATGGTCCCGTGAAGCACGTGGTACACCCCCTTGTAGAAGCCCGCTGCTTCGATGGCAAGGAGGTCATGGGCCTCCTCAACCACGCAGATCGTCCCATGATCTCTGTGGGGGTCCTGACAGATGGAACAGATAGGCCCTTCGGCCAGGTTGAAGCAAATCGAGCAGAGGCTTATCCTTCTCTTTACCTCGAGGATCGCCTCTGCCAGGACCCGCGCCTCCTCAGGGGAGGACCTCAGGATATGAAAGGCAAAACGGGTGGCCGTCTTTCTCCCCACTCCGGGAAGCCGCGCCAGCTCCTCTATGAGCCTTTCCAGGGTTTGAGCGTACCTCACCATCTTCAGAGGAGTCCGGGGATGGGAAGGCCTCCGGTGAGCTTCTTTATCTCCTCCGCCCAGAGCTGCTGAGACTTTTTTATCCCTTCGTTAACGGCGGCGACGACCAGATCCTGAAGCATCTCAAGATCCTGAGGGTCCACGACCTCGGGGTCTATCCTGAGGGAGACGATCTCCTGCCGGCCGTTCATCACCACCGTCACCATCCCGCCTCCGGAAGAGGCTTCCACGGTCTTTGAAGCCATCTCTTCCTGCAGCTCGGCGATCTTCGCCTGAAGCCTCTGGGCCTGTTTCATCAGATCCATCAAACCTGGCGCCATCCTCCCTATCTCCTTTGCTCCCTTTCTTTGACCTGTACCACTCTCCCCCCAAAGATCTCCAGAACGTCCTTTATCAACGACTCCTCCTTCTCCTCTTCCCTCCTCCCCTCGCCGCCTCCTTCCGTAAAGGGGACCTCTTCCGTTGTCACCACCTCAAGCCCCACCTCATCCCCTTCGAACTTCCGCAGCATATCGAGGAGGGTCCTCCTGATCTCGGGCTCCGATACCCTCTCCAGGGCGAAGGAACCGGGGGGAAAGGCGATCTTCACCCCGTCTCCGGTAAGGAGGGCTCTGCCCTGCTGAAGGAAGGAGGCCAATATGGGGTTCTCCCCTCGAACAAACCGCAAAAACTCCTCCCACCGCTCCCAACCCCTTCTCTCCTCAGGCCTTGAGGAGGAGAAATCTTCCTGTTTTTTTCTTAACTTATGTGGAGAAACCTCATCTTTTACTTGAGGTCTTAGGGGCTCTCCCCCCTGAGGAAGTTTCTCCAGCAGCTCGATCGCCTCCTCCAGGGGCATGAGCCTTCGTGTCCGAGCCATCTCCACCAGGGTGAGTTCTGCGATGATCCGCCCCGCCCCTCCCCAGGCCATTTCCCTGTCGGCCCTTATGAGCATCTCGATCCATCGCTGCAGGTGATCTACCTGCACCTCCTCTGCCAGGGTCCGGTAAAGCTCCCTCTCTTCGGGGAGGGATGAGTCAAGGAGGTCCGGTGCCCCTACCTTCACCATGAGGAGGTCCCTCACCTTTCCCATCAGTTCCCGCAGGAAATAGCGCAGATCGACGCCCTGCTGGAAAAGTTCTGAGAAGGCCAAAAGGGCACCCTTGGGGTCGCCTTTAGCCACCTCCTCGAGCACCTGCTGAATCATCGCCCCCTCAGCTCCGCCGAGGAGTTCCCTCACATCCTGAAGCCTTATCTCCCCTCCGGAATAGGAGATGGCCTGATCCAGGAGACTCTGGGCGTCCCTCATGCTCCCCTCTGCCGAGCGGGCGATGACCCGGAGGGCCTCCTCATCCGCCTTCACCTCCTCGGCTTCGACGATCCTCCTCAGATGTTGGAGGATCACTTGAGAAGGTATGCGTCGGAAGTCAAACCTCTGGCATCGGGAAAGGACTGTCAGGGGGACCTTGTGGGGTTCGGTGGTGGCGAAGATGAAAATCACATGGGGTGGGGGCTCCTCCAGGATCTTCAGCAGGGCGTTGAAGGCACTGATCGAAAGCATATGCACTTCGTCTATGATGTAGACCTTGTGGCGGCTGCGAGTGGGCATGTAGCGGGCACTCTCCCTCAACTCCCTCACGTGATCCACGCCCGTATGGGAGGCCCCGTCGATCTCAAGCACATCTATTGATGTACCCTCTGAGATCTCCTTGCACGGTCCACAGAGGTTACAGGGATCGGAGGTGGGACCTCTCTCGCAGTTTAAGGCCTTGGCCAGAAGGCGGGCAGTGGTGGTCTTACCCACCCCTCTGGGGCCTGAGAAGAGATAGGCATGGGCGATCTTGCCCGAGGAGAGGGCATTCCGCAGGGTCCTTACCACGTGATCCTGCCCGAGGAGTTCGGAGAAGGATTGGGGTCGCCATTTACGGGCTAAGACCAGATAACTCATCGTCCTCCCAGGACAATAAAATGGTGGCAGGCCTCAAACCCGCCACCATCTAACGACCACTGTTGATAGCCAGGTTTACTGCGCCACCAGATGAGGTTACTACCGCTGCTTCCTTCCGGACCTGACGGGGTTCATAACCCTCTGGCGCGCAGGACCCAGCTATCAATACTGGCCGCTTTCCTTTCATCTAAATGGCGGAGAGAGAGGGATTCGAACCCTCGGTACCGGTTTCCCGGTACGCACGATTTCCAGTCGTGCCCCTTCGGCCAGCTCGGGCATCTCTCCGCCTGGCGGAGAGGGTGGGATTCGAACCCACGGTACCGCTTTCGCGGTACAGCCGATTTCGAGTCGGCCCCGTTACGGCCACTTCGGTACCTCTCCACCCCTGCGCAGGGCCCGGAAAAACTCCTGAATCAGTTCCCGGCACTCCCTTTCCATCACCCCCTCCATCACCTCCACCCGGTGGTTGAGGCGGTCATCCTGAAGCAATCGGTAAAGGGAAAGGACAGCACCGCCTTTCTCATCCCTCGCTCCGAAGACCAGGCGGGAGATCCGGGCCTGAAGGATCGCCCCTGCACACATGGGACAGGGCTCGATGGTCACGTAAAGCTCACATCCCCCAAGTCGGTAGTTCCCCTCCTCGGCCGCCCCTTTCCTCAGGACCAGGATCTCCGCGTGGGCCGTAGGGTCGCAGAGGGCTATTGTCCGATTGTGATCCCTTGCTACCACCTTTCCTCCCTTAACCAGCACCGCCCCCACCGGCACCTCCCCTTCTCGGGCGGCCTGCCGGGCTTCCTCAAGGGCGATCTCCATAAATAACTCTTCCTTCAAAGAGCCACTCTCAGGATGGCGCGCCCAAGAGGATTCGAACCTCTGACCTACGGATTCGTAGTCCGTCGCTCTATCCGGACTGAGCTATGGGCGCCTGTAAAAAATTTAGCACCGTTCTGAAGGAGCGTCAAGGAAGGAGACCGTTGACATTCGGCTCGAAAGGCCTTATAAAGGCCAAAAAGGAGAGGAGGATGAAAGAAAAGGTAGAGAGGGTATTGAACGAGAGGATCAGGCCCGCCCTTCAAGCCAATGGCGGGGACGTGGAGCTGGTGGATGTGGAGGGGGGCGTGGTGAAGGTAAAGCTCCTCGGACGCTGTGAAGGATGCCCCTTTTCTACCATGACGATCAAGATGGGGGTGGAACGGATCCTCAAGGAAGAGATCCCTGAGGTGGAGAGGGTCGAAGCCCTTTAACCCCTCCTTTCTCCCTCTTCCATGATCAGAAGGGTTCATCTTCGTGCTCCAGCCAAAGTAAACCTTCGTCTGGAAGTACTGGGAAAGAGAGAGGATGGCTATCACTGGATCCGGACCTGGATCTATCCTATAAGTCTCTGGGATGAGATCATCGTGGAAAGGACGGAGGAAGGGGTGGAGATAAGTTGCGAACCTGAGATCGTCCCCCTCGAGGAGAACCTCTGTTTCAAGGCAGCCACCGCCTTTTTTGCCCAGGGTTACGGAGAGGGAGGGGTGAGGGTCTTCCTCCGCAAGAAGATCCCCATAGGGGCCGGCCTTGGAGGGGGAAGCAGTGATGCAGCGGCCACCCTTAAGGCCCTGTCCCTTCTATGGTCCCATGTGGGCAATGAAGGCTTGATGGCCCTTGGTGCAAAGGTGGGGGCAGATGTCCCCTTTTTCCTTATCGGCAAAGGGGCGGTAATGGGGGGCATGGGGGAAAAGGTCCTTTCCCTCCTCCCCCCTCTTCGGAGGTGGATACTGCTGGTGGTTCCTTCGGAGCGGCTCTCCACCCGGGAAGTGTACGGGAAGGGGAGATGGGGGTTGACATCAAAGGGGGGGAATAATAAAATTTTTACCATTCCGGACCAATTAAGTTCCTTTCTGAGGAACGATCTGGAAGAGGTGGCAGTGGAACTTTATCCCCCTTTAAAGGAGATTAAGGAGATACTGAGAAACGAAGGGGCAGAGGGGGTATCGATGACGGGGAGTGGAACGGGGGTCTTTGGGACTTTCCTGAGGAAGGAGGAGGCAGAACGAGCGAAGGAAGGACTTTCCTCAAAATTGGAGGCTGAGATATATCTGGTGAGGCCTTTGTAGGCCGGTTGGGGTGTCGTCAAGTGGTAAGACACGGGACTTTGGATCCCGCATTCGGAGGTTCGAATCCTCCCACCCCAGCCAAAATTTTTTAGGAGGAGGAATATGGAGTGGGAGAAGGACTTTGAGCTGAAGATATTCTCTGGCAATTCCAACCCTGCTCTGGCAGAGAAGATCTGCGCCCACCTGAAGGTGCCCATCGGGAAGGCGGAAGTGAAGACTTTCAGCGATGGAGAGGTATCGGTAGAAATAGATGAGAGCGTGAGGGGAGCTGATGTATTTGTGATCCAGTCCACCTGTCCTCCGGTGAACAACAACCTGATGGAACTCTTGATAATGATCGACGCCCTGAGGAGGGCATCGGCCGAGAGGATAAGCGCCGTGATCCCCTATTACGGGTATGCTCGTCAGGACAGGAAGGTGGCGCCCCGGCATCCGATCAGCGCCAAGCTCGTGGCCAACTTGATAACGGTGGCAGGCACCGATCGGGTGCTCACCATGGATCTGCATGCCGGCCAAATCCAGGGCTTTTTCGACATCCCTGTGGATAATCTCTTCGCCACCCCCGTGCTCCTCGATTACCTGCGGAGCCGCTATACGGACGATCTGGTGATCGTCTCACCGGACGCAGGGGGTGTGGAGAGGGCAAGGGCCTTTGCCAAGAGGCTCGATGCCTCATTGGCCATCATAGATAAGAGGAGGGAAAGGGCGAACGTCTCTCAGGTGATGAACATCGTTGGGGAAGTGAGGGGAAAGACCACGGTGATCCTTGACGACATGGTCGATACCGCCGGAACCCTCACCCAGGCCGCCTTTGCGCTGAAGGACCAAGGTGCAAAGGCAATATATGCGTGCTGCACCCACCCGGTCCTTTCGGGAAAGGCAGTGGAGAGGATAGAGGAATCCCCCATTGAGGAGCTGATCGTCACCGACACCATCCCCCTTTCGCAACGGGCTCAGGGCTGTGAGAAGATAAAGGTGCTTTCGGTGGCGGAGCTCTTTGCCGAGGCGATCAAGAGGATACACCTGAACCAGTCGGTGAGTTCCCTTTTTGTATGAGGAGGGAGGAAGATGGAGAGAAGACAGCTTGAGGCCATACCACGGAAGCAGTTGGGAAAGGGCCCTTGTAGGCGCCTGAGGCGGGAGGGTTTCGTGCCCGCCATCTTTTACGGGCATAAGGAGACACCCCTCCCCCTTGCCGTTCGCGCCTCTGACCTGAAGAAGCTGCTTTCAAGGGCAGAGGCGAGGGCCTCCTTCATAGATTTGAGGATAAAGGGCGAGAACGGAAACGAGGTGCGGAAGCTAGTCCTCCTCAAGGAGATACAGCGGGACCCTGTAAAGGACATCTACCTTCACGTGGACCTCTATGGTGTAGCAATGGACGAGGAGATATATATGGAAGTCCCCATCCACTTGGTAGGAAGGCCCGTAGGGGTGGAAAAGGGCGGCATCCTGGAGCAGATCCTGAGGGAGGTGGAGGTGAAGGGACTTCCGGGGGACATCCCCCCGCGAATCGACGTGGACGTCTCATCCTTGGATATCGGTGACGCAGTTCATGTAGAGGACCTGCGCCTCGAGAAGATAAAAATAATGGCCGACCCCGATCAGGCCATAGCGACCGTCATAGCCCCAACGGTGGAGGAAGAGGAGGTAGAGGAAGAAGCGGAAGGGGAGGTCATGGAGGAGGGTTGAACCTGTTCATGGCCGCTTCGATCCCCTCGGAGATCAGCGTTTCGACGGCGCTGACCGCCTTGTCCAGATAGGCAGGAAGGATCTCCTCCTCGGCAGGGGTGAAATTTCCCAGGACATGCTTCACTACTTGCTCCTTCTGAGGGGGCCTTCCTATTCCCAGCTTCAGACGGGGGAACCCCTCGTCCTTAAGGGAGGCGATGATGGAACGGATCCCTTTATGCCCCCCGTCTCCTCCACCCCTCTTTATCCTGAGGCGGCCGAAGGGGAGATCGATATCATCATGGACGATAAGAAGGTGATCGAGCGAGACTCCCCAGCGTTCCACCAATCCCTTTACCGCCTTTCCGCTTCTGTTCACGTAGGTCATGGGCTTGGCAAGGATGATGCCCTCCCCTGCCCCCCATATCGCTTCTTCTGCCTCCCCCTCAAAGGTGATTCCCTTCCTTTCCGCCAGTCGCTCCAGGACCAAGAAGCCGATGTTATGGCGGGTGAAGCGGTATTCCTCCCCCGGATTGCCCAACCCGACGATGAGCCAGCGCTGTCCTTTTACCTCCCCTTCGGCCATAACCGGACTATCGTAGCTCCCCATCCCCCTTCCTCTTCAGCCGCGGTCCGAAAGGAGGCAACCTCTGGAAGGCGGCAGAGGATGGAATGGACGATGCGACGCAGTATACCCCTCCCCCTCCCGTGGATGATCCTCACCTCCAATATCTCCCGTTCCTGACAGAGGCGCAGATACTCAGGGATCAGCTCTTTTATTTCCTGAGGTTCAAAGGTGTGAAGGTCAAGGACCCCATCTATGGGAAATTCGATGATCTCCTCCATCAAACACAATTATAACAACTCGAGGGCGGCACCATAAAGGAAGAATTGCACTCCCTCCCCCCTTCTGCTAACTTACAGAGGATGTTGAGCCTGAAAGAGCTGATAGCCCTTGCCAGGGGAGAGGGGGAGGTGGATCTCCTCTTTGAGGACGCCCGGGTAGTGGACGTGTTCTCGGGCAGGCTCCTAAGGACTGATGTGGCAGTGGCGAGGGGCATGGTGGTGGGGTTTGGGAAATATAGGGCCAAGAGGAAGGTTGACCTGAAGGGGAGGTTCCTCTCTCCGGCCTTTATCGACGCCCACGTCCATATCGAGAGCAGCATGGTCACCCCGAGGGAGTACGCCCGCGCGGTCATCCCCCATGGGGTGATGACGGTCGTGTGCGACTTTCACGAGATAGCGAACTGCCTGGGACAGGAGGGGATAAGGTTGATGATGGATGATATAAAAGGCGTTCCCTTCAATCTTTACGTGATGCTCCCCTCCTGCGTCCCCGCAACCCCTCTGGAGACCTCGGGTGCCGCTTTGGGGGCAGAGGACCTGAGGGCGCTGAAGGGGGAGGATTGGGTCAGGGGATTGGGGGAGATGATGAACTTCCCGGGGGTCCTGGAAGGAAAGGTGGAGGTCCTTGAGAAGCTCGAACTCTTCATGGGAGAGAGGATAGATGGACATGCCCCGGGCTTGAGGGGAAAAGATCTCTCTGCCTACATCGCCGCCGGCATAAGGTCCGATCACGAGTCCATCTCGAAGGAGGAAGCGGAGGAGAAGGTATCCAAGGGGATGTACGTGATGATCCGGGAGGGATCGGCCGCCAAGAACCTCGAGGAGTTGATAAGAGCGGTTAATCCCGCCAATTCCCGTCGCTTCATGTTCGCTTCCGACGACCGCAATCCCGCTGATCTGACCCAGGAAGGGAGCATCGATTTCTGCGCGAGGCGGGCGATCGGCAAGGGGATAGACCCCATTTTGGCCATTCAGATGGCGACCCTGAACCCAGCGGAGTATTTCGGGCTGAAAGGGCTGGGAGCGATTGCCCCAGGATATCGAGCCAACCTCCTGGTAATGGATGACCTGAAGGAGGTGAGGATATCCCAGGTCTACAAGGACGGCAGGCTCGTGGCCGAAGGGGGGAGGGTCCTTGAGGGGACGATCGAGATGAGACGATGGCCTCCTCAGGGGGCGATGAGGGTCGGGTCCCTGGAGCCTCAGCGCTTTCGGATAAAGGCTGAGGGAGAGAGGATCAGGCTGATCGAGGTGATCCCCGGGCAGATCTGGACGAGGAAAAGGTCCGAGAGAGCGAAGGTAGAAGGAGGCTTTGCTGTCGCCGATCCTGAGAGGGACATCCTGAAGATGGCCGTGGTGGAGAGGCATAGGGGGACAGGAAGGATCGGCCTGGGCTTCGTAAGGGGATTCGGCATGAAGAAGGGGGCCATCGCCTCCTCCGTCGCCCATGACTCTCACAACATCGTAGTAGTGGGGGTGGGGGACGAGGAGATGGCCCGGGCGGTGAGGGAAGTGGCGGAGATGGGAGGGGGAATGGTGGTCGTAGAGGGAAAGGAGGTCCTTGCCTCCTTGCCCTTGCCGATAGGGGGGATCGTCTCGGACAGGCCCATCACCGAGGTGAGGAAATCCCTTGAAAGGCTCCAGGATGCCGCAAGAACGGTGGGCTGTCGGCTCCCTGAGCCTTTCATGACCCTCTCCTTCTTGGCCCTTCCGGTAATACCGGAGCTGAAGCTCACCGATCAGGGACTGGTGGACGTGGAGGCCTTCTCCTTCGTGGGCCTCTTCGAGTGAGACGGAAGAAATTCCCTCCTCACCAATTCCCTCTCATCGGATTCGGTCTCCACTTCCCCCTCCAAGCGGGCCTCAAGCAGCCGCTCGAATATCTCCCTATATATGGGACCAGGGGGTATCCCCATCTCTTGGAGGTCCTTCCCGTTGAGGGAAACCCTCGTCTGGCGCCACTGGGTGATGAAGAGGGAGATCGCCTTCTTCACCTCCTTCTTCGTGGCCTTGGCCATCATGTAAAGGAGGACCTCATCTTCCAGGGGGGAAAGCAATCTGTAAACCTCCATGGGCCTCTGGAACATGTCTCCCAAGGTCCCCATGGTCCGCAGAGCTCTCCTCCTTCCCTCAAGCAGCCTCTTTCGATGGCGGGGAGATAAAGCGAGCCTCTCTGAGAGCTCCCTCACCTCCTTTTCCTTTAAGGGGTCAGCCATGGCGAGGAGATAGACCATCCACTTCTCGTACTTGCCTTCCAGGAAGAGGAGATCGTACCAGTGGATCACCTCCCCTACCCTCCTGAGGAGGCCTTTGAGGGAGGGGGTGAGGGAGAGGCGGGGATGGAGGACCCGTAAGAGCCCGAACTCCTCCATCCTCTCTATGATCGGCAGGGGGTCCTCTTCGGTGAGGATCAGGACCAGTTCGGCGAAGAGGCGAGCTCCGCTCAGGCGATCGACAAAGCCCATCTTCACCGCCCCCCTGATGAGGTTCTGGGTCTGTTTGCCGATCTGGAAGCCGAAGCGGACCTCAAACCTCAGCGCCCGAAAGATCCTGGAGGGGTCCTCGACAAAGCTCAGGCTGTGCAGGACCCTTATTACCCCTTCCTTCAGGTCCCTCTGGGCCCCAAAGAAGTCGATCAGCTGGCCGAAGGAGGGAGGATTGAGCTGCACCGCCAGGGTATTTATGGTGAAGTCGCGGCGGAAGAGGTCCATCTTCAACGGGCCTCGATCCACGGTGGGAGGTGCCGCCGGTCTGGGGTAGTACTCCATCCGGGCGGTGGCCACGTCTATCCTGTACCCATTGGGAAAGAGGACCGTGGCAGTTCCCATCTTCTTATGGATCCTCACCTTGAGGCCAGTCTTCTCCCCGAAGGCCTGTGCAAAGCGGATGCCGTCTCCCTCCACCACCACGTCCACATCGTGGGTGGGGCGCCTGAGAAGCAGATCCCTCACGAATCCCCCGACCGCATAGATCCTATAACCCATCTCCTCCCCCACCTCCCCCATCCGTCGGAGGAGGTCCAGGATGTGGGGGGGGACCCTCTCCTCCAGAAGGCGGGTGATGAACTTCTTCTTGGCGTAAAGGGGGCTGGGGGAGAAGGATGGAGTTTCATGGAGGGCCCGCAAGAGGTCGGTCTTGGTGATCCCACCGATCAGTTTCCCTCCATCGACTACGGGAAGGAGCTTCTGTCCTTCTCCAACTATGTGGTCCTGGATCTCCTTCAAGGGGGCATCGGGAGACACTGTGGAGAAATCCGTGATCATGTACTCCTTGACCTTTTGCCCCCCCAGGCCATGGAAGACCGCCCTGGAGGCTATCTCCTTCGTGATGAGACCTACCAATCTCCCATCTTTCAGCACGGGCAGGACCCCTATGTTGTAATGGGCCATCACCTGATAGGCCTCTTCGAGGGGAGCCTCCTCCTGGATGGTACGGAGGGGTGAGGTCATCATCTCCTTGGCGATAGGCACAGGCTTTATCACCTGAGGGACGATCTTCAGGAGCCGTTCCTTCGCCTCCGGGAGGGTGAAGTCTTTTATGGTGGCGGAGGCAGCGGTGGAATGCCCCCCTCCGCCAAAGGCCCCGGCTACCTCGGCCACGTTCACCTCTTCCAGGCGGCTCCTCGCTATCAGATAGACCCTGTCCTCCATCCTTATGAGGGCGAAGACCACGTTCAGGTTCTCCATGTCCTTGAACTTGTGGACCAGCAAGGCCACATCTCCGATGTACTTTCCGGCAGTGGCCGTGGTTATCACCACCTCCACTCCCTTTATCTGGTAGCGCTCGGCGTTTCGGATGAGGTCGTTGAGGAGGAAGATCTGCTCCGCAGTGAGCTCCTTGGTAATCATGTCGGAAATGATGTTGAGGCTCGCCCCCTTTGAGAAGAGATAGGCAGCGGCGTAAAAGTCATCCTCAGTGGTATTGGGAAAGGTGAGGGACCCCGTGTCCTCGTAAATTCCGAGCAACATGACGGTGGCCTCCTCCGGGGTGATCTCCACCCCCCTTTCCCGCAGAAGGGGCAGAAGCACGGTGACGGTGGCCCCCTTCTCCTGGACCACCTCGACAGTCCCATGGAAGTCGTCAGGTGAGGGGGGATGATGGTCGTATATGTGGACCTCCACACCTCTATCGAGAAGCTCCGCAAACTTCCCTATCCTGGAGCGCTGGCGGGTATCCACCACTATCATCCTCTCCACCTTATCAACGTCCACATCCTTGAGCTTTTCGCTCTCAAACACGTAGAAGGTGGACCTCACCAGGAAATCCCTCAGGCTCTTCTCCTGGGAGCCGGGGAAGACCAGCTTGGCAGAAGGGTAGAGCTTCTTGGCCGCCAGCATCGAGGCCAGGGCATCGAAGTCAGCGTTGAGATGGGTGATGATGATCTCCATCAAATCTTTTCCCTTTAAGGAAACATTACCTTAAAGGCGCCGGCAATGTAAAGGACTCCGTGGAATTATGGGGCCCGATGTGTTAGAATTTTCGGAAAAATGAGATTAAAGGTCTTCATCTGGATCGTCGTTTCCTTCGTGGGGATACTCCTCTTGGTGGGAGTCGGTTCCTTCCTTTATTTCTCCTATACCCTGCCCCCTGTGAAGCGAATAGAGGACTATAACCCTCCAGTGATAACGAAGGTCTTCTCCCATGACGGCAAGGTCATAGGGGAGTTTTATCGGGAGAGGAGGATCCTGGTCCCCTGGGAGAAGATCCCGAAGCTCCTCTGTCAGGCCTTCATCGCTGCGGAAGACGCCGATTTTTACCATCATAAGGGGATATCTTACGCGGGGATAGCGAGGGCCATCCTCCGGAACTTAGAGGCAGGGCGGATCATCCAGGGAGGAAGTACCATCACCCAGCAGGTGGTCCGCTCCCTGCTCCTGTCTCGAAAGAGGACTCTTTCCCGGAAGATAAGGGAGCTGATGCTCGCCCATGACCTGGAGAAGCACCTCAGCAAGGACGAGATCCTCTACATCTACCTGAATCAGATCTACCTGGGACATGGCAACTATGGGGTGGAGGCGGCCGCTGAGGACTATTTCGGAAAGAGCGTCGATGAGCTCAACCTGGCCGAGATGGCCCTGCTTGCCGGGCTCCCCCAGGCCCCAGAGCGTTACTCCCCCTACCGCTACTTTGAGAGGGCAAAGAGGAGGCAGGCCTATGTGCTCAAGAGGATGGTCGAGGAGGGCTACATCACCCAGAAGGAGGCCGAGGAGGCCTTCCTCACCCCCCTTCACATCAGGCCCAAGAGCAACCCCTTCCTCGAGATAGCCCCCTACTTCGTGGAGCAGGTCAGGGTCCGCCTGAAGGAGAAATACGGAGAGGACCTCCTTTATACCGGAGGACTGAGGATCTACACCTCTCTGGACGTGCGGCTGCAGGAGGCGGCCAAGAAGGCCTTGAGGAAAGGGCTGATCGCGCTGGACCGACGTCAGGGGTTCCGGGGACCGGTGAAGGTCCTTAAGAAGGGCGAGATAGGGACCTTCTGCCGGCAGGTATCGGAGCAGATCGGGGAGGACCTGAAGGAAGGAAGGGTCTACTTAGGGGTGGTAACAGGTTTCTCCAGGAGTGGGGATAAGACCTTCGTTCGCATCGGGGAGAAGAAGGGATTCATCCCCTTTGAGACGATGCGGTGGGCGAGGAAGCCCAATCCGAAGGTGGACCCGGCCGAGGGGCGGATCAGGTATCCGTGGGAGGCGCTCAAGAAGGGGTATGTGGTTAAGGTGAGGGTGAAGGAGATCCTGCCCGATGGGGAGGCGGTCCTTCTGCTCGAGCAGGAGCCCGAAGTTCAGGGTGCAATCCTGGCGATGGAGCTCCCCACGGGATACGTGCGAGCGATGGTGGGGGGATGGGACTTTTTGCAGAGTCAATTCAATCGGGCGCTGCGGGCCCGGAGGCAGCCCGGGTCGGCCTTCAAGCCCATAGTATATGCCGCGGCCCTGGAGAGCGGCTTTACCCCCGCCTCGATTCTCATAGACTCGCCCGTCATCTACCACGATGTCGCCCACAAGAGATACTGGCGTCCGAAGAACTTCAAGGAGAGGTTCTACGGGCCGGTCCGCCTCAGGGTGGCCCTGGCGAAATCCATAAACGTGGCGACCATCAAACTCGCTCAGAGGATCTCCGTGTCCAAGATCATAAAATACGCACGGAGGCTTGGGATCACCTCCCCCCTTACCCACGATCTCTCCCTCGCTTTAGGCTCCTCCGAGGTGACCCTCCAGGAGCTGGTACGGGCATACGCGGTTTTTGCCACCGGTGGCCACCTAATAGAGCCCATTTATATCACCAGGGTCGAGGACGCATGGGGGAACGCCCTCGAGGAGAGAAAGCCCCTTCCTCTGGAGGGGGAGCTGAGGGAGAAAGGGAAGGAGCTTGAGGAAGGAAGCTACTGCCCGAGGGTGATAAGCGCGGAGACGGCCTATCTTATGACCAGCCTCCTTCAGTCAGTGGTGAAGGAGGGGACGGGCTGGAGGGCCAAGGCCCTGGGCCGTCCGTGCGCGGGCAAGACCGGCACCACCGATGAGTACACCGACGCCTGGTTCATCGGCTTCACGCCTCAGTTGATCGCAGGGGTTTGGGTAGGCTTTGACGAGAAGAAGAGCCTGGGTAAGAACGAGACCGGCTCCCGTGCGGCCAGTCCCATCTGGGTCGATTTCATGAAAGAGGCCCTGAAGGGGGTTCCACCCAAGGAGTTCCCCGTCCCCGAACGGATCATCTTCGTGCGGATAGACCCGAAGACAGGGCTTTTAGCCCGTCCCACAGAGAAAGGGGCCTTTTTCGAGTGCTTCAAGCTCGGGACCCAGCCCACAGAGTACGCCGATGAGGTCTCACCTCCGAGGGAAGAACTCCTCTGGCAGCTTGAAGCCACTTACAGGGACACCGGGAGGGCGACCTTTTAAATGAGGTGGCAGGCTACCTGATGTTCGGGGAAGATCTCTCGAAGGGGAGGAGGTTCTCCCTTACACCTCCTCTCGGCCCGGGGGCAGCGGGGGTGAAAGGGACAGCCGGGAGGGGGATTTATGGGGCTGGGCAGATCCCCTGAAAGGCTCGGGACGATCCTTTTTCTCGGTTCCAGTTGGGGGACAGCCTCAAGGAGCGCCCGGGTGTAGGGGTGGAGGGGATGGGAGTAGAGTTCTCCCTTTGTTGCCACCTCTACTATTCTCCCCAAATACATGACCGCTATCCTCTGGCTCACGTATTTGACCACGTTCAGGTCATGGGAGATGAAGAGATAGGTCAGATGGAACCTCTCCTGAAGCTCAAGGAAGAGGTTGAGGATCTGGGCCTGCACCGAGACATCGAGGGAGCTGACGGGTTCATCGGCCACGATGAAGGAGGGCCTCAGGGCCAGGGCCCTGGCAATCCCGATCCTCTGTCTCTGTCCGCCGCTGAACTCATGGGGATAACGCTCCAGGTATTCCCTGCTGAGGCCCACCACCTCGAGGAGCTCTGAGGCTGCCTCCCTCCTCGCCCTCCTGTCAGGCAGGGTCTTATGGATGAGAAAGGGCTCCTCCAGGATGGAGGAGACCTTCTTGCGGGGGTTGAGGGAGGAATAGGGGTCCTGAAAGACTATCTGGAGGTTCCTCCGCAGCGCCCTCAGTTCCTTCCCCTTGGTGCGGGTGATCTCCCTCCCCGAGAAGAAGATCCTCCCGCCGGTGGGGTCCTCCAGGCGCAGAAGCAGCCGGCCCAGGGTGGACTTTCCACACCCCGACTCCCCCACAAGCCCCAGGGTCTCTCCCCTTCTGATAGCCAGGTCCACCCCATCGACGGCCTTGACCGTCCCCTTAGCTACCCTCCAGAGACCCCGTTGCCAGGGGTAATATTTGGTCAGGGCCTCCGTCCTTACCAGTTCCTCCCCCTCATCCATACAGCCAGCACCTCACCTCCCGCCCCTCTGGCAAGGTCAGAAGGGGGGGTAGGGTATCACGACAGACCTCCATCGCCTCCCGGCAGCGGGGGTGAAAGGGGCAGCCAGGGACCTCCTCCGTGGGCACGCTCCCAGGGATGGGATGCAGATGATCACTGGAAGGCCGGGGGACTGACTCAAGGAGCCCCCGGGTATAAGGATGGAGGGGGCTGTGAAATATCGCCTCCACTTCGGCCCGTTCCACGATCCTTCCCGCATACATCACTGCCACCTCGTCGGCGAAGGAGGCGACGATTCCCAGGTTATGGGTTATGAAGATCACCGAAAGCCCCCTCTCTTCCTTCAGCCGCTGGATCAGATCGAGGATCTGGGCCTGGATAGTCACATCCAAGGCCGTCGTGGGCTCGTCGGCTATCAGCACCCGGGGCTCACCTGCCAGGGCGATGGCGATCATCACCCGCTGGCGCATCCCACCGCTCAACTGGTGGGGATAGTTCTTCAGGCGCAACACAGGATCGGGAAACCCCACGGCTGAAAGGAGTTCTATCGCCCTTTCCTTCGCTTCCCTCCTGCTCATCCGGTGATGGACCGTTATCGCCTCCAGCAGCTGATCCCCGATGCTGAAGACGGGGTTCAGGGAGGTCATCGGCTCCTGAAAGACCATCCCTATCTCCCCTCCCCTTATCCGACGCATCTCCTCCTCAGGGAAATCGAGGAGATTCTTACCCTGGTACCGGATCTCCCCTCCCACGATCCTCCCCCTCGGCCTGGGGACCAGGCGCAGGATGGAGAGGGCAGTGACGCTCTTACCGCACCCCGACTCCCCCACAAGCCCTAAGGTCTTCCCTTCGTCGAGGGAGAGGTCCACCCCATCGACGGCCTTGACCACCCCTCTGCGGGTGAAGAAATAGGTCTTCAATCCCCTTACACTGAGGAGTTCCCGCTCCGCCATGGCAAGAGATATTATCACTCCGGACCCCTGCGATCAATCGGTTAAAATGGTTGTTGACAAATAATACCCGCTTCTTTATAAGGTCAGACTGAAGAAAAACAAAAGGAGGGAGAGATGGAGAGGATATCGAGGAGGAGATTTTTAAAACAGATGGGCTTTGCGACCCTTGCCTTTCAGATGGGGGGGAGAGTATGGGCGAGGCCGAAGATTAACATCACCTTCTCCACCATGTTCCCTACCAGCTACTACTGGGTCCCCATCACCCAGAAGTTCATCAAGAAGGTGGAGGAGAGGACCAACGGGGAGGTGAAATTCGCCTTCTACCACTCGAAGCAACTCTTCGGCGGAAAGGAGGAGGTACCGGCCTTACAGAGGGGCGATATAGACATGTGCATCCCCAACGCCAACTATCATTCCGGAACCATCAAGGGATCCGATGTGGGGGCCCTGCCTTTCCTTTGGAAGGATGTTCACGATGCCTGGCACTGCCTGAAGGCAGGGCTATGGGATCAGGGGCTCAATCAGAAGTGGCTCAAGATAAACATCGTAATCCTGGCCCAGTCCCCCGGAGGGTTCTATCACTTCGGGACCAAGAAGAGGGCCATCTTGAAGCCCGCCGACCTCAAGGGGATGACCATCGCCACTTCAAGCACCGCTCACGCCAAGATGGTGGAGGAGTTAGGAGGATCTCCCTCCTTCATGTCCTCGGGGGAGCTCTACACCGCCTTACAGAGGGGGACTATAGACGGCATCCTCAGGCCCTTCCTCACCTATACGGGCCGCAAGCTCTACGAAGTCCTCGATCACTTGACCATAACCAATGCGGGAAATTACACCATCCTCATGACGATAAACAAGAACACCTGGCAGAGGATCCCGAAGGACATCCAGAAGGTGTTCAGGGAATGTGCCTGGGAATGGGCAGAGGATGGGTATAAGGCGACCCTCGAAAGCGACGCCAAGGCCATAGAGACCTTGAAAAAGCACGGGATGAAGATCCACACCATAAGCGATCAGGTCTTCCAGGAGTTCAAGAAGTCGATAAAGAAGGTCTATGATTGGTGGTTGAGCAAAAACCCCGACGGGAAGAAGTACATCGAGTTCATTGAGACCCGTCACGGATAACGGATAAAGGGGAAAATGGCGAAGGGGATCTCTCTGTCATTGAGATGGAGCGCTTCGTATCGGCAATAGGTCGGCTGAGCCGTTTCTGTGGTTCAATAGGAGAGGGGGGCCTTTTCGCCCTCTTCCTCATCGTCTGCTGGGAGGTGATCACCCGCTACTTCTTCAAGGACCCGAGCATATTCTCCGCGGAGGTGAGTGAGTACCTGATGGTACTCCTCACCTTCTCCTCGGCCGGGATCATCATGGGGGAGGGGAGGCACGTGAGGGTGGAGGTCCTGGTTAGCCGGCTTGGGAAAAGGAGCCGAGCGATGGCAGAAGTGGCGATCCAGGCAGGGGTGCTCCTCGTCTGTGCCATCCTGATCAAGGAAGGGGCCTCCTCCACCTACATCGCCTTTGTGAGCAATTATCGCTCCACAAGCCTCCTGCGTTTTCCCCTCTGGATACCCTATGCCTTCGTCCCCGCAGGGGCCCTTGTGCTGGGAGTCCAGTCCCTTGCCATAATCCTCGAATCGATCGGGAAGCTAAGGAAATAGATGGGAACCGAGTTCATCGCCGTCCTGATCATCGCCGTCTTGCTCCTTCTGCTCTTTGCCGGGGTCCCGGTCTTCGCCTCTCTCTGTTTGGCCAGCGTTCTGGGCCTCTATCTGTTAAGGGGCCCTGAAGGGTTGAGCTCCGTGCCCAACATCTTCTATGGAAAGCTCAGCCACTTCGTCCTTGTGGCCGTGCCCCTTTTCATCCTGATGGGGGAGATCCTCTTTTATACCGGGATAGGCGAAGACCTTTACAACTTCGGGAGCAAGTGGCTTCACAGGGTCCCCGGTGGTCTGGCCATGGGTACGGTGGTGGCGAGCACCATCTTCGGGGCCATGTGTGGGGTGAGCGTGGCCGGGGCTGCCACCATAGGGTCCTTCGCCATACCAGAGATGCTGAAGAGGGGATATGACAAGAGGCTTGCCTCTGGCTGTGTGGCCGCCTCAGGGGCCCTCGCCCTCCTCATCCCTCCCAGCATCGGCTTCATCCTCTATGGGATCATAGCCGATGAGTCCATCGGAAAGCTCTTCACCGGGGGAATAATTCCTGGTCTGATCCTCGCCTCGATGATGATGGCCTATATCGGCCTGCTGGTAAAGAGCAGGCCCCACCTTGCCCCCAAGATAGAGGGAAAGATCCCCTTTCGCGAAAAGCTACAGGCCCTCTTTCGGGCTTGGACCGCCATCTTCTTGATATTCCTCGTCCTGGGGACGATCTACTTGGGGATAGCCACCCCTACGGAATCAGCAGCCATAGGATCTGCGGGGGCTTTTTTCATCGCCCTGTTCGTGAAGAGGCAGCTTGACCTCAGGACCTTCTTTCAGATCCTCCGCTCCACCATGTATACCACGGGAATGATCCTCCTGATCTTCGCCTCGGCCATGCTCTTCGGCTTTGTCCTCACCCTGCTTCAGGTCCCCCAGAGGCTTGCCACCTTCGTGGGAGAGCTCCAGGTCCCTGGATGGATCATCATGAGCGCTATTATGGCCCTGCTGATCCTGATGGGGATGTTTCTGGACGGGGCATCGGTCATTCTCATCGGTACCCCGATCCTCCTGCCCATCGTGAAGGCCCTCGGATTCAACGGGCTGTGGTTCGGGGTGGTGATGATGGTGACCATCGAGATGGCGGTGATCACCCCTCCTGTCGGCCTCAACCTATACGTGATAAAGGGGATAGCGCCGCGGGAGGTCTCCTTAGAGGACATAATCAAAGGGGCCCTGCCTTTCGTGTTCGTGGAGATACTGTCGCTCGTGATCTTTATCGCTTTTCCTGAGCTGGTTCTCTGGCTTCCGGGGAAGATGTGAGGAATGGTGCCGAAGGCGGGATTCGAACCCGCACGGGCTACTGCCCACTAGATCCTGAATCTAGCGCGTCTCCCAATTCCGCCACTTCGGCAAGGGACATTGTCAAAAACTCGTTAATAACTTATACTTATCTGCTCCTTTTGTCAAGCAGGAAGAGATGAAGGTCTATCGCGATTACGCTTTTTCCCGGGAGGACTTCCGAAGGCCGGTGCTCACCATCGGAAGCTACGACGGCCTGCACCGGGGCCACCAGGAGATAATAAGGAGAGTCATCGAGAGGGCCAGGGAGAGGGATGGGGAGGCGTTGATGCTCACCTTCGAGCCCCATCCGGCAAAGGTCCTGCGTCCCGAGCAGCCCCTCCCCCTAATTACCCCCTACAGGAAGAAGGTAGCCCTGCTGGAGGAGATGGGGATGGATGGGGTCATCATCCTCCCCTTCGATGAGGGGCTCTCCAGGATGTCTGCTGAGGAATTCATCAGGGAGATTATCCACGGTAAGATCGGCCCGGAGCTGATCATCGTAGGGTACAACTTCACCTTCGGCCACAACCGTGAGGGGACGCCCTCGACCCTGAGGGAATGGGGAAAGAGGTTGGGGTTCGAAGTGGAGGTCGTCTCGCCCCTCAAGGAGGGCCCGGAGGTGGTGAGCAGTACCAGGATAAGGGAGCTGATCGCCGAAGGGAGGGTAAAGGAGGCCAACTCCCTCCTGGGGAGGGAGTTTCTCATCATCGGCCAGGTGGTTAGGGGCAAGGGAAGGGGGAGGGGAATGGGTTTTCCCACGGCCAACATCGAGCCTGAGCAGGAACTCCTCCCCGCCCGGGGGGTCTATGCGGCCCTCGTCTCCTGGGGGGAGGGAACCTGCTACGGAGTCGTCAACATCGGGATGAGGCCCACCTTTGGCGAGGAGGACCTCACGGTGGAGGTTTATGTCCTCAATTACCGGGGAGACCTCTACGGGAAGGAGCTGAGGTTGGGCCTGGTGGACCGCCTGAGGGGTGAGAAGGCTTTCTCCTCTGCGGAAGAGCTTTCACGGCAGATAGCCCTGGACAAGGAGCGGGCTGAGCAGATCCTCAATCGGTACAGACACGAAAGATGAATCCCTTTAAGTTCGTCCGTTCCCACTGGAAGTTCTTCGTCGGCTCCTCCATAAGCCTTTTCCTGCTCTGGGTCGTCTTCCACCAGGTAAGGCTTTCCCTCCTCTGGCAGACCTTGAGCAGGGCCCATTATGTTTACCTTGTGCCCGTCCTGGCGATCCTTTACGGGAACATGGCCCTGAGGGCGGCGAGATGGGATTTCCTCCTGAGGCCGGTAAAGAGGGTTTCCTTCTCCACCCTGATAGGATCGCTTTTCATCGGCTTTATGGCCAATAACCTCCTGCCTGCCCGGATGGGGGACGTGTTGCGGGGGTATATCATGGGAAAGGTAGAGGGGATCAGCAAGACCTCTTCCTTCGCCACCATCGTGGTGGAGAAGCTCTTTGATGCCATCACCGTCCTCGGTTTCTTGTTGGTGCTTTTCGTCACCGTTAAGAACATGCAGACCTATCCGAGCTTCAAGAAGGCCTTGAAGGTGGGAGGGTACGTGAGCTTTGGGATCTTTGCGGTGACCCTGAGCGTCCTCTTCTTCATAAAAAACTACTTTGAGCAGTTCTGCAGGGTCATCGCGTGGGCCCTCGCTCCTTTCTCCAAGCTCGCCTTAGGATGGAGCGAAAGGGGAGTACAACACCTCCATTCCTTTCGGGAGGGATTGCTCTCCGCGGAGAGGTGGGATTACTTAAGCGCGGCCTTTCTCTTTTCTTTCCTCACCTGGGGGACCTATGCCCTGGCCATCCACATCACCTGTCTCACCTTCAGGGTTACCCTCCCCCTTTCCGCCTCCTTTCTGGCCATGGTGGCCATCTGCCTGGGCACCGTCATTCCCTTCACCCCGGGGTACATCGGGACCTACCACGCTGCCGTGACCTATTCCCTGCTCCTTTACCGGGTTCCCCTGGAGAAAGCGGTGGGGATATCGCTGGTGTTTCATGCCTCCTGCTTCCTACTAACCACCCTCATGGGGTTCTTTTACCTCTGGCGTTACAGGATAAGCTTCAGGAGGGTTAAGGAAGAGGTGGTCGAAGGACCCGAGCCCACATGACCACTTCCCCTCCGACGATCGTCCCCCAGGCCCTCCCCCGAAGCCCCCATCCCTTAAAGGGCGTGTTCCTCCCTCGAGAGGCGAAATGCTCCGGCTCCACAATCCACTCCTCCTCCAGGTCTATTACGGTAAGATCTGCCTCCCTGCCCTCCTCGATCACCCCTCCCGGGAGTCCGAAGACCTCAGCGGGCCGGCAGCTCATCCTCTCTACCGCCTCCTCCAACGATAGCCATCCTTCCCCCACCAGATGGGTGAGAATCACCCCCAGGGTGGTCTCCAGCCCTATCACCCCAAAGGGTGCCTCATTCCAGCCTTTGGCCTTCTCTTCAGGGGCGTGAGGGGCGTGATCGGAGGCGATGATGTCTATCACCCCCTCCTTCAGGGCCTCCCTGAGGGTCTGCACATCCTCCCTTGTGCGTAGAGGGGGGTTAACCTTGGCGTCAGGGCCGATCTCCTTCTCCGCAGAGCGATCAAGCAGGAGGTGATGAGGGGTCGCCTCGCAGCTTACCGTCACCCCCCGGACCTTCGCTCCGCGGACGATCTCGACCGCTTGAGCCGTGGACAGGTGAGATATGTGAACCGGGGTAGAGAACCTCTCCGCCAGCTCCACCTCCCTCTTCACGTAAAGGGGTTCACTCCAGAAGGGCTCCTCTCCCCGGGGAGGAAGCCCTGGGGCGTCCTCACAGTGGGGTGCCAGAAGGAGCCCTGTCCTGCGAGAGGCCCGAAAGGCCTTCTCCATCACCCGGTCATCAACCACGGGGTTTCCGTCATCGGTGGCCGCGACGACATGGGGGCTTCGGGCAAGGGCACCGAACCTCACCAGCCTCTCCCCTCTCCTCCCCTTGGTTATACAGACCTGGGTATAAAGGTTCACCAGGGCCTCCCGCCGCGCCTTGGCAATCCACCTTTGCAGTTGTCCCTTGCTGTCCATGGGAGGTTGAGTGTTCGGCTCACAGACCAGGGTGGTGAACCCACCAAGGGCAGCAGCCCTTGTGCCCGTGGCGATCGTCTCCTTGTGGGACTCGTCGAAGTCCCTGAGGTGAACGTGGACATCGATCAGACCAGGGACCACCACCTTTCCCCTGCAGTCGAGGACCGCTGCCCCCTTCTGAGAGCTGATCCTTGGAGAGAGCTCCTTTATAATTCCGTCCCATATCAGGATGTCCAAAGCGGCGTCCAGGCGGCGGCAGGGATCAAGGACTCTCCCCCCCCGGAGGAGCACCTTAGGCCTTCTTCTTCTTTCCCCGGTCACCTTTCTTCTGCCAGTGCAGGACCACCGGGCTTGCCACGTAGATGGAGGAGTAGGTGCCCACGATGATCCCCACGAGGAGGGCCAAGGCGAAGTTATGGATGACCCCTCCCCCGAGGACGAAGAGGACGACCACCACGATCAGGGTGGTCAGGGAGGTGAGGATGGTCCGGCTCAGGGTCTCGTTGATACTCCGATTGATGACCCTGCTGAAGGGCTCGTTCCCCCTTTTTCTCATGTTCTCCCTGATCCGGTCATAGACCACTATGGTGTCGTTCAGGGAGTAGCCGACGATGGTGAGGAAGGCGGCAAGGACCGGAAGGCTTATCTCCTTATCGAGAAGCGAGAATACCCCAAGGGTAATCATCACATCATGGGCTAAGGCGACGACCGCTCCCACCGCGAAGCGGAACTCAAAACGCCAGCTCACGTAGATCAGTATCCCTATGAGGGCGAAGATTATCGCCTTTATACCCTTCTGCCTCAGGTCCTTCCCCACCTTGGGGCCTACCATCTCCACCCGCCTGATCTCGAAGCTCCCCTCCCCGAAGGCCTTCCTCAGTCCCTCCTTTATCATCGAGGAGAGGCCCTTAAGCTCACCTGAGCTCCTCTCCAGCCGGATCAGGAACTCGTCCTTGGAGCCAAAGGTCTGAATCAGGACCTCTCCCAGCCCCAGTCTCCTTACCACCTCTCTCAGCTCCTCTATCTTCACCCCCTTTTGGAACTTCACCTGAAGGAGCGTCCCTCCGGCGAAATCTATCCCGTAATTGGGACCGCCGTGAAGGATCAGGGAGACGATCCCGGCGATGATCAGGAGGGCAGAGAGGGCGAAGGCATATCTCCTCTTCCCCACGAAGTCTATGTCGATCCCCGGCCTTATGAACTCCATCTCAGATCCTCAGCTCCCTCAGCCTGAAGCGCGAAAGGACGGCATTGAAGATGGTCTTGGTGACGAAGAGGGCCGTGAAGAGGCTTGCCAAGATCCCGATGCTCAGGGTGACGGCGAACCCCTTGATCGGACCTGTGCCGAACTGAAAGAGCACCACCGCGGCTATGAGCGTGGTGATGTTGGCGTCCATGATGGTGAGGAAGGCCTTGGAATATCCGGCGTCTATGGCTGCCCTCGGGGTCTTCCCCAGCCTCAACTCCTCCCTTATCCTCTCGAACACGAGGACGTTGGCATCCACCGCCATACCCACGGTGAGCACGATCCCGGCTATCCCTGGCAGCGTCAGGGTAGCCCTGAAGGCGGCGAGCACCCCCAGGATGATCACTAAGTTGAGGATCAGGGCCAGGTCGGCCACAAGTCCTGCCCAGCTGTAATAAATCGCCATAAAAAGGACCACCAGGACCCCACCGATCAGAATCGACCTCACCCCCCGCTCTATCGAGTCCCTCCCTAAGGAAGGGCCCACGGTCCTCTCCTCCAGGATCTTCACCGGGGCAGGGAGGGCACCGGCCCTGAGGACGATGGCCAGATCATGGGCCTCCTGGACGGTGAAGTTTCCCTCAATAACCGCCCTTCCCCCTGCTATCCTCTCCTTTATCCGGGGAGCGGAGTAGAGGTTCCCGTCAAGGATGATCGCCAACCTCCTCCCCACGTTCTCTCCGGTTATCCTCTCGAAGTCCTTGGCCCCCCGCGGGGTGAAGCTCAGGGAGATATAGGGGCGGTTGAACTGATCGAAGGCCACCCGCGCATCTTTCAGGGCATCGCCGGTAAGCAGGGTCCTCCTCTTGACCAGATAGGGAACCTTCTTCGTCCTCCCCGTGGAAGGATCATAAACCCGCTTGTAAACGATCATGCTCCCGAAGGGAACCTCCCCCTGGAGGGCACGTCCGAGGTCATGCTCCTCGTCCAGAAGCTTGAACTCCAGGAGGGCCGTCTTTCCGATCAAGCGCTTTGCCCTTTCCGGGTCCTTCATCCCCGGGAGCTGTACCAGGATCCGATCCCTCCCCTGCCTCACGATCTCGGGTTCTGCTACCCCGAACTGATCGACCCGGTTTCGAATCGTTTCCAGGGCCTGCTCCACCGCCCACTTCCTTATCGCCTCGGCCTGTCTTTCGTCGAGGACGAGGACCACCTTCACCCTCTCTCCTTCCTTCTTCACCTCGGAGGTCTTCAGGGATGGATAACGGCGGGAGACGTAATCGTCAAAGCGGACCTTTACCTCCTCGTTCAGCAGGATCACCTCTATCCTTGACCCTTCCCTCTCAAGGGAGGTGAAGAAGATCTTTTCCTTCTTCAACTCCTGTTTCAGGTCCTTTCTTATCTTTTCCAGCTCGCTCTCCACGGCCTTTTGCGCCTGCACCCCCAGCACCAGATGCATCCCCCCCTGAAGGTCCAGCCCGAGGCGGATCTCCTCCTTCGGCAAAAAACCGGGCCACCAGGAGGGAAGCCTCCAGAAGGTGGGGATCAGAAAGAGAAAGGCCACGCCTATTACAGTGATTATGAGCAGAAACCGTGTCCGCAGATCCCTCATTTCCCCGCTTTAATACACCATCCTCGCCCCCATTTCAAGGGCGAGGGTTGATTTTACAGGGCTTTTGTGCGATATAGACCCACCGAGACCCTTACGAGGAGGCGGTAGGATGAGACTCAAGGATAAGGTGGCCCTGATCACGGGAGGGGGTAGCGGGATAGGGGCGGCGGTAGCCAGGCGCTTCGCGCAGGAGGGGGCGAAGATCGCCATTGGCGATGTGGACGTGGAGGGAGCGGAGAAGGTGGCCTCAGAGATAAAGGATGCTGGAGGGGAGGCGCTCATCTGCAAGGCCGATGTCCGCAAGAGAGATGAAGTCGAGGCGATGGTGGACCATATCCTCAGGGAGTACGGGCGCCTCGACATCCTTATCAACAATGCCGGGGTCACCCGGGACAGCCTCTGCGCCAGGATGAGCGAGGAGGACTGGAACTTCGTAGTGGACGTGAACCTGAAGGGGACCTTCCTCTGCTCAAAGGCGGCCTTCCGCCCCATGAGGAAACAGCGGTACGGGAAGATAGTGAACACCGCCTCTGTGGCTGTGAGGGGAAACGTCGGACAGGTCAACTACTCGGCCTCCAAGGCGGGGATCATTGGCCTTACAAGGACTCTGGCGCTGGAGTTTGCCAGGGCAGGGATCTGCGTCAATTGCATCGCCCCGGGCTTCATCGAGACACCCATGACCGAAGGACTCCCCGAGAAGGTGAAAGAGGAGGCCTTAAAGAGGATACCCCTGGGGCGGATCGGGAGGCCGGAAGAAGTGGCAAACCTTCACCTCTTCCTCGCAAGCCCTGAGTCGGACTACATCACCGGTCAGGTCTTTTTCATCGACGGAGGAGTGAGCATCGGGATATAGAGATGGAGAGGGAACAGAGGGAGAAGGTCATAGCGGCCATCAGGAAGAGGGCGAAGGAGGGGAAGATACCCTGCGCGGTCTGCTTCCGTATCGCGGAAGAGTACCAGGTGAAGAAGAGGGAGCTGGGGAGGCTCCTCAACGAGTTGGGGATAAAGGTAATCGAGTGTCAGCTGGGGCTCTTCAAGTGAGAGGAAAGGGCCTCCTTTACCCTCTCTTCATCTGCTCCCTCTACGAGGAGTAACTTCTCCTTAGACGTTTTTCCGTGGAGGATGAGGATCCGCGAAGGGGGCAGGGAGAGCACCCGTGATAGAAGCTCCAAAAGCGCCCTGTTTGCCTTCCCCTTGGTAGGGGATGCGCTCACCTTCACCTTTAACCTATCCCCTTCCCATCCGACGATCTCATCCCGGGAACTCCCGGGAAGGAGCTTGACCTTGAGCTTGACCCCCTTCACTTAGGCGCCAGCTCCAACCCTATAGGCGAGCTCCAGGAGGCTCCTCACCAGGAAGAGCTTGAGGAAGTAAATGGCGAGGATGACCACGAGGGGTGAGAAGTCTATCCCCCATCCCCCTACAGGGAGGTATCTCCTCACCCGCCAGAGCACCGGCTCAGTGCTCCTGTAGAGGAAGCGGACGATGGGGTTGTAGGGATCGGGATTCACCCACGATATGAGGGCCCGGATGATGACGATCCACATGTAGACGGTGAGGCCGATATCGATGACCTTGGCCAACGCAAAGAGGAAATTGCTCACGACGAACATCTCCTGCCTCCCAGGGCGATGAAGTTAAGGAGCTTCCCCCTCTCCCCCCTTCGATGGGAATAAAACAACTCCCTTTCGCAACGGGTACATAGGGAGACCTCCTCGATCCTCTCTGGGCTTATCCCAGCCTTCCTCAATTCTAATCGGATACTCTCTCTCAGGTCAAGGAAGGTCCTTCCCCCCCTTTCCCGGAGGACTCCTTCCCCAAAATGCCGGCGATACCCCTCGGCTACCTCCTGCCCTACCTCATAACAACAAGGCCCGATCCCGGGTCCAATGCCGCAGAGGACCTCCTCTTTTCGGCAGCCAAATTCCTCCACCATGACCCTTAAGGTCTCTCCGATGATCCCCATCAGGATCCCTCGCCATCCTCCATGGGCGGCCCCTATCACCGCCCTTTTCGGATCGTAGAAGAGGACGGGAAAGCAATCGGCGGTCCAGATGGCAAGGGCTATGTCCCTGTCCGTCACCGCGGCATCGGCCTCGGGAGGATCGTCAGGCCACCCCCTGGCCACGAAGACCCGGGCACCGTGGACCTGACGTAGGGAGAGCAGCTCCTCTGGAGATAGTCCAAAGGGGCCGAGCTCTGAAACTCCCGTCTCCCTGGTTCCGAAACCATGGGGGAGATCACCGAAGAGGTGCAGCCGGATAAAGGGCACGGAGCACCTCCAGGACCTCTTCCATGTCCTGAGGAAGAGACGACGAGAACTCCATGGGCTTGCCGGTAGAAGGGTGGCGGAAGTGAATCCTTGAGGCGTGGAGGGCCTGGCGCCCAAGCCCCTGGACCTTCTCCCTGAGGAGCCCATCCTCTATGGACCTCACCTTCTTCCTCCCGTAGAGGGGGTCCCCCACTATGGGATGGCCTGAGGCGCTGAGGTGTACCCGGATTTGATGGGTCCTCCCCGTAATGGGCCTTACCTCAAGGAGGGTGAACCCGCGGAATCGCTCCCTGACCCGCCACCGGGTTATCGCCTCCTTCGGCCTCCTGGTCCTGACGGAGATCTTCTTGGAATGGGGATGCATCCCGATGGGGAAGGAGATCTCCCCCTCATCCCCCCTCATCTCCCCAAAGACCAGGGCCAGATATTCCTTCTCCACCTCCCTCTCCTTGAACTGCCGGGTGAGGGAGGCGTATGCGACCTCACTCTTGGCCACCACCATCACGCCCGAGGTCCCTTTGTCCAGGCGATGGACGATCCCCGGCCTCATCCCACCAGGGGGTAGCTCCCCGAAATGAAACAGCAGGGCATTTACCAATGTGCCGCTTAAACGGCGGCCTGCCGGATGGACCACCATCCCTGCCGGCTTTTCTATCACCAGGACCTCCTCATCCTTGTAGATGACCTTCAAAGGAATATCCTCGGGGAACACCTTCGATGGGGGGGGAGGGGGTAATGAGACCTCAAGGAGCTCCCCTCCCCTCAGCCTGGTGCTCGCCTTCACCCGCTCCCCATCGAGGAGGATACGGCCTTCCTGAAGGAGCCTCTGGATCTGGGAACGGGAGGTGCCGAGCTCCTTGACCAGATAGCGGTCTATCCTCTCCCCCTCGCCTGAGGCGTCAACGAGGAGACGCAGCTCCTTCATGCCTTAAGGTTCTGGACGGCTTTTCTCAGGACCTGGGCCACGATGGGCAGCTCTTCTTCGGTGATGGTGCGAAGGTCCAGGAGGACTCGATCCTCGGCGATCCTCGCCACAACTGGGGGCTCTCCTTTCCGCAGCCCCTCCTCGAGCTCTTCCACGTCTCCCCCTTTCACACGCACCGCCACGGCCCAGGTGGGGAGCTCGTGGACGGGAAAGGCCCCTCCTCCAACCCGGGAGTTATCCCGAACCACTTCGACCTCCAAATCCTGAGTGGAACGCAGTATAAGCCGCTTGAGCCTCTGGGCCCTCCTCCTGAGAAGGGGCAGGGGGAGGGAGATCATCCTCAAGACCGGTATCTCCTCCATCGCCTTCCCCTCGTCGAGGTAAAGGCGGAGGGTCGCCTCCAAGGCCGCGAGCGTCAGCTTATCTATCCTTAAGGCCCTCAGAAGGGGGTTCCTCCTGACCCTCTCCACTATCTCCTTTCTCCCCAGGACGATACCCGCCTGTGGCCCCCCGAGGAGCTTGTCCCCTGAAAAGGTGACCACATCTGCCCCCTGGGCCAACGACTCAGCGGCTGTAGGCTCTCCCCTGAGGCCATGGGGAGAGAGGTCCACGAGGAGGCCGCTTCCCAGGTCATACATCACCGGGACCCCTCGTCTTTTCCCGATCTCGACCAGCTCCCTCAGAGGCACATCGCTGGTAAAGCCGACGATCCGGTAATTGCTGGTATGGACCTTCAGCAACAGGGCCGTCTCCTCCCCTATCGCCTCCTCGTAATCCCGGGGGTGGGTCCTGTTAGTGGTGCCTACCTCCCTGAGGCGGGCACCGCTCCTTGCCATCACATCCGGGATGCGGAAGGCCCCCCCGATCTCCACCAGCTCACCCCGTGATACGATCACCTCCCGGCCCTCAGCCAGGGTGTTAAGGACCAGAAGGACAGCCCCTGCGTTGTTGTTCACCACTATCGCCGCCTCTGCCCCGGTGAGCTCCAAAAGCAACTCCTCCACGTGGACATATCGAAGCCCCCTCTTCCCTTCCTCTAGGTCATACTCCAAGTTGGAATATCCCCGGGCCACCTCGACGATCCGCTCTATCGCTTCTTCAGGCAAAGGGGCTCGCCCCAGATTGGTGTGTATCACCACTCCCGTCGCATTTATCACCTTCCGCAAGCGCGGGGAAAGGATCTCCTGAACTTCCTCCTCGACCCACTTACAGAGGAAAAAAGGGGTGAAGAAGTCTTCCTTCACTCTTTCTCCTTCCTTTACAAGGGAACGCAATCGCTCAAGACTCCTCCTTATCCCCTTGATGACAACCTTCCGGGGATAGGCCGCAAAGAGAGGGGTCAGTTCTTCGGAGGCGATGAGCTCGTCTACCTTAGGTATCCTCTTCAGCCACCGGGTGAGCTCTTCAAGGGCCATCATCTCGTCTCCTCCCCCTGAGGAACTCAATGGCCACCAGCCGGATGTAAAGCCTCCGCAGACGCAAGAGGTCCACCACCTTCTCCTCCTTTAAACCCCTGATCTCCCTGAGTACTTCCCCCTTCAGGTAGGCGATCTCCCCCTCGTCAAAGTACGCGAGCTTCCGTCCCTCCTCCCTGATCTCCTTCTGCCAGAGATGAACGAGGTGGAATATCCTCTTGCTGATCATCTCCCTCATAATATCATCAGATGGGCCTCGAAAAAAGCTCAAAGTTTGCATGTGAGCCCTCTTTCCTATATTCTTTTACCGATGAGAGACCGTATCCCTCTTTACATCTCCCTTTACGAAGAAGGGAAACTGGAAGAGAGGATCGAAAACCTCAAGGAAATTCTTAAAAATTGCCATTTATGTCCTCGAAAATGCGGGGTAAATAGGCTTAAAGGAGAGCGAGGTTATTGTCGCGCTGGAGCGGAGCTGATGATATCGAGTGCCTTCGCCCATTTCGGGGAAGAGCCTCCACTGGTAGGCTATTACGGATCAGGAACCATCTTCCTCACTCACTGTAACCTGCGCTGTGTCTTCTGCCAGAACTATGACATAAGCCACCTGGGGGATGGCGAGGTCATATCTGTGGAGCAACTTGCTGCGATCATGCTGAGCCTGCAGAAGAGGGGATGTCACAACATAAATTTCGTCACCCCCACCCACTATGTCCCTCAGATCGTGGAGGCCCTCCCCCTGGCCATAGAGAGGGGATTGCGGTTGCCCTTGGTCTACAACTGCGGTGGGTATGAGTCCTTGGAGGTGATCAAGCTGCTGGACGGGATCTTCGATATCTATATGCCTGATATCAAGTTTCTTCGACCGGAACATAGCGAAAGGTACTGTTCGGCTCCCGATTACCCCGAGGTGGTCAGGGAAGTCCTCAAGGAGATGCACCGGCAGGTGGGCGATCTTCTTTTGGACGAGCGGGGCATAGCCTATCGTGGCCTTCTCATCCGGCACCTGGTCATGCCCAACGGGGTGGCCGACACCGAGGAGGTGATGGCCTTCATTGCCCGTGAGCTCTCCCCTCACTCCTACGTGAACGTGATGGCCCAATACCGCCCCCTCTACAAGGCCTATCAATTTCCAGAGATCAGCAGGAGGATTACGGCCGAAGAGTATCGGGCCGCTGTGGCGGCGGCTGAGAGAGAAGGGCTCCACAGGGGATTTTGATGGGAGAAAGGGAGGTAGAGGAGCTGCGTCGCCGACTGGAGGAGCTCTCCAGAAGGGTCCCTGGCGATGAGGCGCAACTCCTCAGGGCCCTTCGGGCTCGTGGGCTTCAGCTCCACCGAAGGGACCCAAAGGAGGAGATCCTCTTGCCCGCCGAGGCCCCAGAGGAGGCCTCTTCGGCCTTCTACGAGCAGATGAAACGATACTCCTTCCGGCTCTTCCTCCGGGACATGATCAGCAAGGGCGAGGCCTTCGTGCCCGAGGACCTCACCCGGTACTGCTCCCTCCAGGTGGTGAAGAGATACCTCCGCTTTCTCGAGGAAATAAAGGTGGTAAAAAAGGAGGGTGAAACCTATCGCCTCCTCAAACCCTCCATCCACAGCTTCGGGCCGACCCTCGAGTGGTTTATCGCCGAGGTCTTCAAACGAGAACTGGGGTCCTTTGCCTGCTACGGTGTGCGCTTCAGAGGAAGACCTCCTGGAGGCGACTATGATGTGATCGCCCTCTGGGAGGGGAACCTGATCTACGTGGAGATCAAATCTTCCCCTCCCAGAGGGATCGAACAGGGAGAGATAAGGACCTTCTTCAAGAGGCTGAAGACCTTACTTCCTGCCTGCGCCCTGCTGCTGAACGACACCCACCTGCGGATGAAGGATAAGATCGTACAGATGTTCGAGGAGGAAATCGCTCACCCAACCCCCTCCCTTCAACGCCTGAGCGGGGAACTCTTCCACTTACGCCACCGCATCTACATCCTTAACAGCAAAAAGGACTTGGTAAAAAACCTTATTACTTGCCTGCGCGACTTCCTCCTCTTCCAGACGATCCCTTCCGAACTGCTACCTTAGGGGGCTATTTTATTGCCTTTACCGCCTCCTTCAGGTTCTTCCCCACTTTGAACTTCGGTACATATACCTCAGGGATCATTATCTCCTTGCCCGTGCGGGGATTACGCCCTTTCCTCTGAGCCCTCTTGGCCACCATGAAAGTACCAAATCCAGGCAGGGATACCTTCTCCTTGGCCGTAAGGGCCTCAGTCACGATCTTCGCAAAAGCGTTAATGGCCCTCTCGGCCGCTGCCCTGGGAACCTTGGCCTCCTCAGCCACCTTGCTTATCAACTCCACCTTCTTCATGAGAACCCTCCTTTAAAGAATTTTAATTAAATTTTGTAACAATTCGGTAAGAATAATGGTTTAATTCTGGTGAGATTTTATAGCACATAAGGAAAAAAGTGACAAGAGAAAAAAGCATTTGTGAAATTTTTCTTTTTAAATCACGTCTCGAAGGCATCCGGGATCAGCTCTACCGAGAGTTCCCCCCTGCTTAAATCCACCGCTACCACGTCAAAGCGCAGAGGAAGCCTCTCCCCTAATCTCTTTTCGGAGAGGTAATGTAAGGCCAGGTGTTTGAGCTTTTTTCTCTTCCTCGCGTCCACTGCCTCCTGGGGCGGCCCGAAGAGGGAGGTTCTCCTCGTCTTTATCTCCACAAAGACCAGAAAGCCGTCCTTCAGAGCCACTGCGTCGATCTCTCCCAGGGGACAGCGATAGTTTCGCTCCAGGATTTTGTACCCGCGCTTCCGCAGATACTTCACCGCCAGCTCCTCACCGGTGAAACCGAGCTCCTTCCGTCCTTCCCTCATCCCTCAGATCCAGCGAAAGCTGCGCCTGTGGATAGGAGAGGGACCGTAACGCCTTATCGCTTCGCGGTGATAAGGGGTGGCGTAGCCTTTATTTTTGGCGAACCCGTAATGAGGGTAAAGCCTGTCGTATTGCACCATTATCCTGTCCCGCGTCACCTTGGCGACGATGGAGGCTGCAGCGATCAGGGGACAAAGGCCATCCCCGTGGATCACCGAACGTTGCTCTACCCCCATCAGGGGAATCTTATGGGGGCCGTCCACGAGGATGAGGGAGGGGCGATGAGAGAGCCCTTCGATGGCCCTTCGCATGGCCAGAAGGGACGCCTTCAATATGTTCAGGCGATCTATCTCCTCCACCTCGGCCGCACCCGTGGCCCAGCTCACCGCTTTGGAGAGGAGGAGTTCGTAGAGCTCCTCCCTCCTCTTGGGGGAGACCCTCTTCGAATCGAAGACCTCTCCTTCTATCTCATGGGGATCGACGATGATGGCCGCTGCGAGCACTGGCCCTGCCAGAGGACCCCGTCCTGCCTCATCGACCCCTGCGACCCACCCTTCCACGCTGCAGAGGGCATCTCCCATCGGGCAACTGCTGCAGGGGTTCATATCAGAGCCTTTCCTTTATCCTCGCCGTCTTCCCCCTCCGCTCCCTCAGGTAATAGAGTCTGCTCCGCCGAACCTTTCCCCGGCTCACCACCTCTATCTTCTCTATGTTTGGGGAATGGAGGGGAAAGATCCGCTCCACTCCTATACCATATGAGACCTTGCGCACCGTGAAGGTGGCGTTGGTACCCCCCCTCCTCTTTCGGATCACCACCCCCTGGAAGACCTGAACCCGTTCCTTCTCCCCTTCGGTTATCCGGTAGTAGACCTTGACCGTATCCCCGGGACGGAAGGACGGCAGATCCATACGCATATACTCTTTTTCGACCATCTCGATCGGGTTCATCTCGTTATACCTCCCAACAGTCTGTCTATGATTATCGCCGCTGCTGCACGGACGGAGAGATGATTATACCCCTTTCCCTCGATGGGATCCAGTATAAAATCCGCCCCTTCGATCACCCGGGCGCTAAGCCCCCACCCCGTACCGAAGAGGAGCAGGAAGGGGGCCCTCTCATCCCGCAACCTCTCTGCCATGACCTCGTATCCCACGCTTCCCCGCCAGCGCTTAGCGCTTGTGGCGATGGTCTTCGGAACTCCTCCCCGTTCTGACCCCCATTCTTCTCTGGCCCCTTCGAGGGTATCGGCAAAACGGACGAGCTTCAGGGCCTCTCCCCTCGTGGGATTATATTCCCTTCCCCTCCCCTCGATCCAGTGCCTGATCATCCTCTCCCCCAGTTCCCTCTGGGACCTCAGCGGGGTGATCACGAAGAAGGCCCCGAGACCGTAGGTCCTGGCAATACGGGACAGGTCATGAAGGTCGATAGTGGTAAGGGCCGTGGCCACTTCCCTTCCCTCCCGGTCGTATACGGGATAATGGACGAGGGCAATGGCTATGTGATCAGACTCCATCAGTTAACGCGAGTCCACCTCGGGATCAAGCCCCTGCAGCCTCTTTAGGAAGAGCTCCTCATCCTCCCGGAGGGGGCGGTCAAGGAGTTCAGGCCTGCGGATCCAAGTCCGAAGGAGCGACATTTCCCTCCGCCATCGCCTCACCCTGGCGTGATCTCCGGAGAGGAGGACTTCTGGCACCTCCTTTCCCTCAAACTCCTGAGGACGGGTGTAATGGGGATGCTCCAGGAGATGATCGGCAAAGGAGTCCTTCTCGGGCGCCTCTTCCCTCCCCAGGACCCCCGGTACCAGACGGGCAACGGCCTCGATGATCACCAAGGCAGGGACCTCCCCCCCGCTGAGGACGTAATCGCCGATGGAGAGCTCCTCGTCCACATAGCACCTCACCCTCTCATCGACCCCCTCATACCTCCCACATATCAGGGCGATATGATCGAAGGAGCTCAGCCTTCTGGCCACCTGCTGGGTGAAAGGGACCCCTTGAGGGGTGAGCAGGATCACCCAGGTCCGCGGGTCCCTGGAGCGCAAGTCCCTTATGGCCCTTATGATGGGTCCTGGCTTCATCACCATCCCCCCGCCCCCACCATAGGGATAATCGTCGGTGACCTTATGTCTCCCCTCCCCGTAATCCCGAAGGCTGATCAGATTTATCGTGATGATCCCCTTCTCCCTGGCCTTGGCGAGGAGACTGACCTCAAGGGGGGAACGGAAGAATTCGGGAAAGAGGGTGATCACCTCAAATATCATCTCAGGTGAGCCCCTCTATCAGGTTTACCACCATCTTGCCCTCCTTGCAGTCCACCTCCAGGATCACTTCCTTAAGGGCGGGAAGGAGCAACTCTTTACGGTTTTTGCGTACCACGTAGACATCGTTGCTCCCCGTCCTCAGAATCTCCTTCACCTCTCCCAGGTATTTCCCCTCCTTGGTGAAGACCTCCATTCCCAAGATGTCCTGCCAGTAGTACTCGTCCTCCCCAAGGGGTGGCAGCTCATCGCGTCTGACGAGCACCTCCCCTCCCCTCCACCTGGAGGCCTCCTCCCGGCTCCTCAATCCCTCCAGTTTGACCAGGAGGAAGCGCTTATGGGGTCTCACCTTCAACAGGCGAAAGGGCTTGAGGACTCCCCTTTCGTCCCTTAAGAGGATCTGTCTGTAGTTGGAGAAAAAAGAGGGCTCCTCAGGATTGAAATACTCAATCCTGAGCTCACCTTTTACACCATGGGGCTTGATGACCTTGCCGATAAGGATAAGGTCTTCACTCACAGCCCCTCGCTATTATTCGATGATCTCCAACACCGCGCGTTTGTTGTTCTTGGTGGAGGCAGCGCTCAGTATCGTCCTCATAGCGCGGGCTGTCCTACCTTGCTTCCCTATGATCTTTCCCAAATCCTCCTTCGCCACAGAGAGCTCGATGACAGAGGTCTTTTCCCCTTCGATCTCCGTGACCTTCACGGCATCGGGATTGTCCACCAGGGCCTTGGCGATGAATTCGATCAACTCCCTCATCTGCATCGGCATTCCCCCTCCTTTAAACGTTGTTCGATCTCCTTAAAGGACTTCGACCTTCGCCTTCCTTAAAAGGCTCTTTACCGTGTCAGTTAGCTGGGCTCCCCTCACAAGCCAGAACTTAAGTCGCTCTTCGTCCACCCTCACGTCAGGGGGGTCCTGAAGCGGGTCATAGGTCCCCACCTTCTCGATGAACCTTCCATCCCTTGGGGAGCGAGAATCGCTGACCACTATGCGATAAAACGGCCTCTTCTTCGACCCAAAACGCGCCAGTCTGATCTTCACCGCCATCTTCCTCCTCTCACCTCCCTTCCATAGATTTTATGCGGAGGGAAGAAGTCCCATGAGACCCCTTCTCCCCCCTCTCTGAAGCTGCCTCAAGAGCTTTTTCGTCATCTCGTACTGCCGTAGAAGGCGATTGACGTCCTGCACCGAGGTGCCGCTGCCTCGAGCGATACGACGCCGGCGACTCCCGTTTATGATCGAAGGTCGCCTCCTCTCGGCCTTGGTCATCGAGTTTATGATTGCCTCCATATGTATGAGTTCCCTCTCCGAAAGCGACAGGGGCACCCTCCCCTTAAGACGCCCGAACCCGGGGATCATCTTCAGGAGTTCCTCCAGGGAGCCCATCTTGCGAAGGTGTCTCAAGTGTTTGCGGAAATCCTCCAACGTGAAATCCTCATACCGAGGGGCCTTTATCTCCTCTTCTCTGGATGCGGCTTCGGCCTTCTCGATCAGGGTCATCAGATCGCCCATCCCCAGGATGCGGGAGGCGATCCGTGAGGGATGGAAGACCTCCAAGGCCTCAAGCCTCTCTCCCGTCCCGATGAACTTTATGGGACGTCCGGTGACCTGAAGGATGGAAAGGGCCGCTCCTGCCCGGGCATCCCCCTCCATCTTCGTGAGAATTACACCTGTGATCCCCAGGGAATCGTTGAAGCCCCTGGCCAGATTCACGGCATCCTGCCCTGTCATGGCATCGGCCACAAGCAGAACCTCTCGGGGACGTAGGACCTCCTTAATCTGCAAGAGCTCCCTCATCAGCCCCTCGTCGATGTGGAGGCGCCCAGCAGTATCGAAGATTATCGCATCAAATCCTCCCCGGATGGCGAAGTCCCTGGAGTTCTCGACGATCTCCCGAGACGCCTCCCCATCCTGGGGAATGTAACAGTCCACCCCTATCGAGGCGGCAAGCCTGCGGAGCTGCTCTGCTGCAGCAGGACGATAGGGGTCCACGGGGACCAGATAGGGTCGCTGGCCCCTCCTCCGAAGGTGGAGGGCAAGTTTAGCTGCGGTCGTGGTCTTTCCCGAACCATGGAGGCCGACGAGCATAAGGGCCGCTGGTCGAGGCCCGGAGAGGTCAAGGTTTGCAGGGGTATCTCCTCCCAGGATCCTGGTCATCTCCTCGTGGACGATCTTCATGACCTGCTGAGCAGGGGTGAGGCTCCTCAACACCTCCTTCCCCAGGGCCCGCCCTTCGATCCTCTTAATGAACTCTTTCGCCACCTTGTAGTGGACATCGGCCTCAAGGAGGGCGAGTTTCACCTCCCTCAAGGCCGCTTTAAGATCGGACTCGGTGAGTATCCCCCTTCCGCGAAGCTTGCGGAATATCCTTTCGAACTTTTCGCTTAAAGATTCAAACAATGCCTCTCCTTTTTGTCCTACTTTCAAAAATTTTACAATAAATTAGCCTCCAACCTTTGTCAAGCCCGAGAAATCCTCCCTTGAGGCGGTAGAAAACCGAGCACTGAAGCAGTTACCACAAGCCCAGCTCCTTGAGCTTCCTTAAGATCTTAGCCTGTAGTACCCATGTCTTTACCCCTTACCTTTGATCTCCTGAGGAGAACTAATACAAGGAGTGCAGCTGCCAAGTTAAAGAAGGGGAAAAGGAATTTGTGGTCCTTTACCCATCGGGGGAGGCCGACCATGGCCGCATACCGGATCTTCTTTCCAATCCCCCAGCCCCGTTCTACAAACAGGATATCCTCAGAAACCCCCTCAGGGCTCACCGTTATGATGATGGCGTGGTGGAAGGCCCCGCATACTTTTCCATACTTGGGGGGATTGAGGCGGGCTCCTCCCCCCCCGCTGACGAGGTAGACGGTCCCCCTCACCTCCTTGCGGGCATATGCGTGGTAGTGTCCTGCGAAGACATAATCGATCCTGTATTCCTCAAAGAGGGTTACCAGAGCCGGATCCCTCCTCCCTTTCGGGAAGGAGGGAAGGGGTGGGGCGTGCATAAATACGAAGACCCTCCTCATCTCCTGGCGGTGAGCGGAGAGGACCCGGCGGAGGAAGGCCCTTGTCCCCTCCATATCGGGGGTGATATGGGATGCATTGAGGCCTATGAAGAGGCAGCCCCTGTGGAGGAAATAGAAGTTGGCAGGCCCGTACGTCTCCTCGAACCTCCTCAGATCGAACCCTTCCCCCAGATCGTGTTCGCCTACCACATAGAAGACGGGGAAGGGGAAAGAGGCCCTGTTGATCTCCGTCCAGAGAAACCTGTGCTCTTCTGGGTTTCCCTCAAAGACGCAATCTCCCAGAAGGACGAGGAAGGAAAGGGGCATCTCCCTCAGGCGTCCTGAGATCTTCTCGAAGACGCCGAATCCCTTCGTATCTCCCACCACGGCAAAACTGAAGGTTCCTTTCCCCTCCTTCAGGTAAGAGATCACCTCCTTACGATTCCCCAGTTTTAGAGGTGGCCCCGAGGGAGCCCGCAGGAGGAGGAAGCCGCTGTAGAGTTCAAAGGAGAAGAAGAGGATACAGAAAAGGATAAGGAATCCCCGGATTATATTTCTCATTTCCCTTGCCCCGATCTCACCTTCGTCAGGAGGTAGTAATGCTCCCTGAACCGGCAGAAAAGGGGGGAAAGGTCCCCCTTTGCCATAGCCCTGATGACCTCTTCGAGTTTCAGGGGCGGTCCTTCTCTGTAGGAGTATCCGCACACCTTCCGCAATTCGTAGCCCCTCCTGATCAGACGATCAAGGAAGGCATGCGAGGTGATGATAAAGCGCACTCCCTCCAGTCCCTTAAGGTCATTTCCGGTAAATATTTTCATCCTGATCCTTCCTCCTGACAGCACGTTGATCTGCCCCCTGTACTTGTCCGGAAGGTCGAGGACGGCGACCGTACCCCCGCCCTCCCTGAGAACCTCCCTCACCACACAGGGAGCGGGAGAAGCGAAGATGACGGGGCGGAGAAAGTTGTGGATCACCGAAAACCCCATGATCCCCAAAAGGGCCACGGCCAGAAGCCCGGGTAAATGGCCCCGCTGAAAGAGGGCTCGATACAGCGCCACAGAGCCCAAAAGGATTATCATCCCCCCAACGACGACCCTCAGATCGAGGAGTGCTCCCAATAAGATGAGGAAGCCCCCTCCCACCATCCCCAAGATCAGCACCCATCTCTCAATCATCCTCAACGCCTTTGAGGAGCGCCCCTCTTCCCCTTCCATGAGCACCGAGGCGAGGAGGGCCCCAAGCAGGGGATAGGTGGGAAGGAAGTAACGGGCCCTCTGGATATTGCTCAGGGCAAAGATCACAAAGATGGAGAGATACCAGCCCGCGACGAGGAGGATTTCCTTCTTCTTTGTGAGATAAAGCCCTTTCACCCTGTCCCAATCCCTTGCGAGGACTATCAGGCTCATAAGGGACCAGGGCATAAGCTCCTTGAGCAATCTCCCAAGGTAAAGGAAGGCGTTCTCCAGAATGTAAATTTTTGAGCCTGAGAGCCGCTCCCCCACCTGGTCTAAGAAAAAGTCCCTCAGAGCTGCCTCCCCGTGTTTGAGGGAGATGGCCACAAACCAGAAGAGGGCCACTGCAGCGGAGGCGATGATGACCTTTCCCTTCAAGAGCTCCCTCACCCTCACCCCTTTACAGGAGGAGGCGAAGATGAAAGAAAAGGCCACGGGTAAAAGCCCCAATCCGCCCTTGGAGGCGACAGCGAGGGCTGCCCCCATGTAGGCGAGCCAATGATAGTGGGAGGATCTTTCCCCTCTGAGGATCAGGTTCATGAACCCGTAGAGGCTCATGGCGAGGAAAAGGCACTGGATGATATCCGGGTGAGAGCGGATCGAGGTATGGAAGACCGTCATATTGGAGGCAAGGATTGCTGAGGCGAGAAGGGCTTCCCTCTCACCGAAAAGCACAGAGGTGATCCTGTAAGTGAAGAAGAGGACCAGACAGCCGGCGATGAGAAAGGGTATCCGAGAGGAAAAGAGACTTATCCCAAATACCTTGTAGCTGGCGACGATGATCCAGTACACGAGGATCGGCTTCCTGAACCTCACTTGACCCGTGTGATAGTAGGGGGTGAGGTAGTCTCCAGTCTGGACCATCCGGATAGCGGCATCGGTGTAAAAGCGCTCATCTCCCCGATAGTAAGAAGTTCGGGGAAGAAGGGGGAGGAAGGCGAGGAAGTAGATCAGGACGATCAGGAAGGCCGCCTTGCGCGCGTTGACCTCTTCGTTCAATTTCGAAACCTTTTTAATGGGATTTTGGCTTACCATAATCGAAGAGATGGCGAGATGTCAAATTACAGAGCCCCTTTCCTTGACGCCCATCGGGTTTCCTGCTACCTTAAAATTGAAAGGAGATCAAAAAGTTACAGGATCATGGAAGTACCGAAGCTGAGGCAGGTGGAGGCCCTTCCTGTTGAGGTCGAGGGGCGAAAGATGATCGGCTTGAGGGACCCCCTGGGGATAAGCCCGGAGGTGCTCTTTCTCTCCCCTGAGGCCTTTTTTATAGCGAGCCTGATGGACGGGAAGAACAGCCTGAGGGACATACAGGCTGCTTATATGCGGCGCTTCGGCGAACTGATCTTTACCGAAAGGATAGAGGACCTGATAAGGGAGCTTGACGCCCATTATCTCCTGGAAACCCCCAATTTCCTCGAACACTTAAAGCGCCTGAAAGAGGAATTCCGGCGCTCTCAAGTGAGGGAGGCGGCCTTTGCGGGAAAGAGCTATCCCGCCACGAAGGAAGCCCTCCAGCGGGAACTTGCGGGATTCTTCTCCAGGGTCCCTCCTCAAACGAGGGGAGAGAAGCTCAGGGGATTAATCGCCCCTCACATAGACTTTGCCCGTGGAGGGGAGTGTTATGCACATGCCTACAGGGCCCTGGATGCCTCAGGACCTTCTTCTCTCTACGTGATCTTCGGGACGTGCCACACCCACATGAAGGAACCCTTCACCCTCACCAAGAAGGCCTTCGAGACGCCTTTCGGTAGGGTGGAGACGGATCAAGAGCTGGTGGAGGGGATCGCCCGAGCTCTCCCCTTCAATCCCTTCGAGGACGAGTTTCTCCATCGGCAGGAGCACACTATCGAGTTCCAACTGATTTTCCTCCAGTACCTTTGGGGGAACTCCTTTCGGATCCTCCCGGTCCTCTGCAGGTCCTTCCAGAAGTATATTCAGGAAGGGAAGTCCCCCATCGATGATCCCCACTTTCGTTCCTTCATCGAAGCGGTAAAAGAGGCCCTTGTTGGGAAAGAGGCCGTCTTTTTGGCCAGCGCCGACCTCGCCCATGTAGGCCCTCAATTCGGCCATCTCTACCAGGCTACCCCGGGGTTGATGATAGAGGTGAGGAATAAAGACATGGAGATGATCTCCCACGTGCTCAGCGGTGATGCAGAAGGCTTCTTCCGTTATATCTGGAGGGAACGGGATGAACGTAACATTTGCGGGCTTCCCCCCATCTACAGCCTTCTGCTGTTGATTGAAGAGTGTAAAGGACAACTCCTGGAGTACCGGGAATGGCGGGACCCGCAGGGGAAGGGTGCTGTGACCTTCGCCAGCATATCCCTCAAGTAAGAAGATGGAAGAAAGACCCCTCGAGATAGGACCAAAGGGTGCCCGGGAAATCCTTGAGCTCTCGGAGAAGGAGCCGAAGATGGCCGAAGCCCTCTTCAACCGCCTCTCCTTTGAGGAGAGGATGGGGATGGCCTTGAGCCTGAGGGGCAAAGAAAGAGAAAGGCTGATCCTCCTTGCCAGGGATGCCCAAAAGATCGTTCAACGCCTCCCCGAAGAGGAGTTTTATTACACGGTGAAAGAGATCGGTGAAGGAGATGCGATCGAGTTGCTTTCCCTCGCCTCAGCACGTCAGCTCCTCTTCCTCTTCGACATAGAGACTTGGAGGAAGGACCGCCTGAAGCACAGGGACTTCCTCAAGTGGATCGAGCTGATCCTGGAGTGCGGCGAGGGGAAGGCGATAGAGCTGCTCAGGGGGATGGACGAGGAGCTACTGGTTACCTTCCTCAAGAGGTACATGAAGGTCTACAAACCCGATGCGGAGATCGATCCCGTGGAGATAGATGAGGAAAAACTCTTCACCCTCGACAATCAATACTTCGTCAAATTCCGCTTCCGGGAAGGGGAGAGGGTCCTGGGCCACCTGCTCGACCTCCTCTTCCGGGAGGATCAGGATCTCTACTTCCGGCTGATGGAAGGGGTGATCTGGGGGGTCCCTGCAGAGGTGGAGGAGCTGGCCTTTCGCTGGCGCCAGAGCAGGCTGATGGACAGGGGCTTCCCCGAACTGGAGGAATCCCTCGACCTTTACCGTTATGTGGACCCCGAGATAATAAGGATAGACGAGGGGACGAAGGACCTCTATCCCCCCGATGAGGAGATGACCCGATGGGGAGAGATAACCCCTAATTTCTACCTCGCTCCCCTGCCTTCAGGCCTCTTTCTGCAGGAGGTACTGAAGGTCGCCTCGGAGGAAGGGATGGAGTGGCTCGGGGGGGAGCTGGTCTATCTCTGCAATAAGGCGATGGTCGCCGAAGGGGTAGATCCCTCTAACTTAGAGGAGGTAAGGGAGCTGCTGGATCGGGTTTACGGCTACCTGAACCTCGGACTGAGTCATCTCTCTCAGGGCAGACTCGATGAGGGGATAAGGGGGGTGAAGAAGCTCTACCTCCATCAGATATTTCAGGTGGGCTTCAGCCTCACCCTGAGGCTCGGGCGCCGGGCCAAGAGGACCCTCCGCTCTCCCTGGTACCGCAAGGGGAAGGAGGATCTGGGACTTCTCGATTCCCCCTGGAGAGAGGTGATGGAGGGGCTCCTGAGGAAAAGACCCCTCCTTTACGAAGGGATCATGGACAACATGAGCTCCCTCTACCGCCCCTTCAGGGAGCTGAAGGAGATAAAAGCGGTGGAGGAGGTCCTGGATGAAGTCTCTTTTTTGAGCCGGCTCCATGGGGAGGTCTATGGCTATGACCCAGAGGTCCTCCACCAGATGGACCTCTCCCGCTGCCATCCTGGAGGGTGGGAGGAGATTACCTTTGGCACCATCACCCTGACTTCCCTTGCCAACTTGGCCCTGGATGAGGAATTCGCCTTCAGACCCATCCCGGAAGAGAGGCTGAAGGAACTCCTCTCCCTTACCCTGTCTGCGGGTGAGGGAGGAAAGGTGCTACCCTCCTTGCATGAAGGGTTCCTCCAGAAGGTGAGGGAATGCTTCAAGGGGATCTCCTCTTCCCTCACCCCGAAAGAAAGGGAGATGGGATGGAGGTTCTGGCAGAAGGTCCTTAAGGACTACTGCGAGGAGTTCGGATATCTCGATACCCATCGCCCCATAAACCCTCGCTTCACTAAAGGGCTCCTGATAAAGTTGAGGGGATGATGGAGGAAGATAAGTTCTTAAGGGATGCCGCCGCTGACCTCAGATATCTCCTCTCCCGGGGTTACCCTAAGGAGGCATCCATCACCCTGGTGGGGAACCGCTATAACCTCCCCCGGGAGGGGAGGGAGATCCTGCGCCGGGGCGTCTTCTCCCCTCGGGTGGCCTCCTCGAGGAAAAGCAAGCTCCTTTTCCCCTGGGAAGTGAGAGGCCGAAGGCTCGCCGTAGATGGCTACAACGTCCTCATAACAGTGGAAAGCGCCCTCAAGGGAAAGGTGGTCCTTCTGTCGGACGATGGCCTCATGAGGGATATCTCCGGAGTCTCAGGGGCCCATAGATGGGGGGAGGAAACGGAGAGGGCCTGGGAGATGATCGTGGAGGAATTGAGAGAGCTTGGACCCCAAGAGGTGCAATTTTACTTCGACTCTCCCATAAGCCGAAGCGGCCTCCTGGCCAAGAAGATGGAGGAACTGCTTCGGGAAAAGGGGGTCGAAGGAGGGGCTCAAGCGGTGAGGATTCCTGAAAGGGAGATCATCCCCTTCGAGGGAGTGGTGGTCAGCAGCGACGGGGCCATCGTGGATCAGGTCAAAGAGGTCTTCGACCTGGCAGGCCACCTCATCAGGGAAAGGATAAAGGCCCCCTACATCGACCTCCTCTCGATGGCGTAAAAAAACCTCCTAAGCCGAGCGTATCTCCTGGAGCATAAAGATCACGTAGGTTATCCCGAAACAGAGGAAGGTAAGGGCCAAAAGGGTCGTTATATGGGGAAAGACGATCAGGAGGCTCTGTTCCAGGGGCAAGGGGCCCTCGAACCTCTTCATGGAGATCCGCTCCATCGCCCCCATCAAGATCAGGGGCCGGGTGGTCTTGCGGAGGGGGTCTATGATGACCCCGGTGGAGTCGGAATAGAGGGTCATGGGGGAGGAGAGGGAAATCGCTCGTTGGAGCTGGGCGTGCTTTATGACCCTCTCTATGGTGCTCGTCTCCTTGTCCACGGGGATGAAGGCGTTGGCAATGATGTCGGCCCCTAAAGGAACGAAGAAGGAAAAGAAGATCCAGAGGGCCACCGAGGCCAGGGCCGAAGTGGCTATTCCCCGGAAGAGGACGGAGAAGAGGATCGCCACCCCCAGCCAGAAGGAGATGTAAAAGATACTGATGATCAGATAGAAGACAAGCCTCAGGACCTCCTCCACCCCGGGAACCACCCCCAGGATCAGAAGCCCGAGACCGGAGATGAGCAGCACTATGGAAGTGAGCATGATGGCGATGGTGACCACCCCGGCCAGGAACTTCCCGTTTATGACCGAATCTCGGTAGATGGGCTGCGACAGGAGCTTGCTCAAGGTGCCCGTAGCCCTCTCCCTGTTTATCGAATCGAAGCCGAGGACCAGTCCTATCAAAGGACCGAAGAAGGCCACAAACTGGACCAGGGAGAAGATTGCTCCTGGGGTGGTGAAGAGCATCAGGAAGACGAACTTCGGCTTAACCATCCCCTCCAGCTGTTCCCTGAGCCCCATCCCCGCCATGTAGACAATAATGAGGCTCAGCATGGCGATGAGGGCAAAGAGGATGATGAAACGGTAACCGCTGAAGTGGTCCGAAAGCTCCTTCCTGAAGACCGTATATACCCCGTGCAAGGTTACTCCTCCTGGAAGTATTTCATGTAAAGCTCCTCGAGGGTGTACTCCTTTCTGTCCACCCCGAGCTTCTCCCTGGCCAGCTCCTCTATGGTCCCCACGGCGACCATCTTTCCCTCGATCATGATCCCTATCCGATCCGATATCTTCTGCACCTGTCCGAGGTGATGGGAAGAGAAGAGGATGGTCATCCCCTTTCGGCGGCTCAGGTCCTGGATCAGCTCTATCATCCGGTTGGCCCCCTCCGGGTCAAGCCCCAGGGTGGGCTCGTCCAGGATACAGAGCCTTGGCTCCTTGATCAGGACCTCCGCTATCCCGAGCCGCTGGCGCATCCCGCGGGAGTAGGCTGCTACCTTCTTCTCCGCCTCATCGGAAAGCCCCACTATCTTCAACGCCTCCTCGATCCTCTCCGCTGCCAGCTTATCAGAAATCCTGTTGAGCCTGGCCACGTACTGGAGGTTCTCCACTGCCGTCATGTCATCATAGAAGCCGAGGTGCTCGGGGAGATACCCCACGAGCCTCTTCACCCTTATCGCCTCCCGGACAGGATTGAAACCGCAAACGTTGGCGGTGCCCGAGGTGGGCTGGGTGAGACCCAGGAGCATCAGGATGGTGGTCGTCTTCCCCGCTCCGTTGGGGCCGAGAAACCCGAAGACCTCCCCCTCATACACCGTGAGGTTGAGGTGATCCACCGCCACGGTGCTGTCGTAAACCTTGGTGAGCTCCCTCGTCTCGATAATGGGCTTCCCTTCCATTTACCTCCTCCCGAGATAGACGAAGAGGACGGAGAGCCCGGCGATCACAAAGAGGATGATCCCGATGCCGACCCATCCCCAGACCGTGGAGGCCTTCACCGTCACCCTGAGCTCCACATCATCGGTGCTCTTCTCCCCCTTCACGTTCAACGTAACCGAGTAATCCCCTACCAGGGCCTCCTCGGCCGGGGTGATCGTCACCTCCACCTGCTTTATCTCCCCCGGCTTCAGGATGTCAATCTTTTCGGGCTTAAATTTCACCTTCCAGTTCTCAGGCTTAAAGGAGAGAAAGGAGATGTCCCTCTGGGTGGCTGTCCCCGAGTTCTTCACGTAGAGGGAGACGACGGCCGACTTCCCCTTCTGGGTGCTTACGGAAAGCAGCCCCGATATGGTCCCGGCCTCAAGTTTGTATGTGCCGGTAAGGATGACCTTGAGGGTGGCCTCAGCCTTGTGGGGACCCGTACCCACAGTCACCTTGATCGGGTACTCCCCAGCCTGCGCATAGCGGGGAGGCTTCACCTCAATGGCGAGGGTACGGCTTGAGTCGCTCTTAAGCCGCAAACTGGAGATGTACTTCTCCTCATATCCCGGCTTGAAGTTTATTTCCCAGTCCTTTGGCCCCTCGGCAGAAAGGTTCAGCACCACCTCCTTAGGGAGCTTGTTCTCCACCTCCAACGAGAACTCGAAGGTGGCGTCCGAAGGCCCCTGAAGGACGGGATAGGAGGTGGTCAGGACGATCTCCTTCCCCTTTTTTCCCGCCTTCACCTCCTCTATGATGACGTTCAGATCGGTCTCGGCCTTGAGCTTCCCATCCTTCGTCCTGGCCCTTACCTTAAAATGGTACGTCCCCGGCCCTACCCCCTCCTCAGGGTCCGCAGAGAAGGTGAGGGTCCTGGTCTCATCGCTGGGGACATGGACACCCCTTACGGTGTAGCTGTAGGTAGTGATCTTCGTGTACCAATCCTTCGGGGCTTCCACCACCTCGAGAAGCACATCCTCGTCCCTCTTGCCATGATTTACCACCCGAAGGTCTACTTTTGCCTCCTCCCCTTGGGAGATGATCACGGTAGGATAAAGGAAGTGGACCCCTATCTCCCTTTCGGGCCTCTTATCTTCCTCCTTTTCCTTCGCCAGCGAGGGAAGAGAGGCGAAAAGAAATGCTATAAGCACCCCGATAAAAAAGGCATGCTCCCATCTGCTCATCCCTTTCCTTTCCATCGGAACCCCACCTCCGAGTAAAAATTTCTTTTTAAGATAAAGCCTCAGAGGGAAAAATCAAGAGGGCAAGTCAAAACCCTGCGATTGAAGTGAATAAGGGGCGGGGATAAAATTTAGGTGATGGCCGAAGGGGTAATAAGGATAAAGGAAGCTCGCCAGAACAACCTCAAGGGCTTCGACCTCGAGATCCCGCTCCACAGGATCACGGTGATCACGGGGGTGAGCGGGGCGGGTAAGTCCTCTCTGGCCTTTGACACCCTGTACGCCGAGGGCCAGCGCCGCTATGTGGAGACCTTCTCCTCCTACGCCCGCCAGTTCATGGAGAGGATGGACCGTCCGCGGGTGGAGCGGATAGAGGGGATACCCCCTGCCATCGCCATCGAGCAGGGGGACCCGGTGAAGACCTCCCGCTCCACCGTGGGCACCATGACCGAGATCACCGATTACGCCAAGCTCCTTTACGCCCGGATGGCCGAGCTCTTCTGCCAGGGGTGCGGCCGCAGGGTAAGGAAAGACACCCCCCAGACGATCTATGAGGAACTCTCTTCCCTCGAGGAGGGGGCCCGCTTGGTTATCACCTTCCCCTACCCCCTTAAGGGGAAGAGAATTGAGGAAGAGAAGCAGGCCCTCGCCGCCCAGGGCTTCTACCGGATCTGGAAGGAGGGGAGCTTCATTCCCATTGAAGTGGCTCCTGGAGGGAAGAGCTGGGATGTGGTCGTGGACAGGCTCGCATTTCATCCCTCCGAAAGAAAGAGGGTTATCGACTCCTTAGAGATGGCCTTAAAGTGGGGGAAAGGGAGGGTTGACGTCCATGCCCTCCCTTCCGCCACTTTCAAGTTCAGCACCTCTCTGCACTGTCCTTACTGCGACATCTCCTACAGGGAACCCTTTCCCAACCTCTTCTCCTTCAACTCACCAGCCGGGGCCTGTGAGCTCTGCCGGGGGTTCGGTCGGGTGATCGACATAGACCCGGAGCTCGTCGTTCCCGATCCCACAAAGACGATCGAGGAAGGAGCGATAAAGCCCTGGAGCGGGATCGCCAGGCTGGAGTTTGAGGACCTCCTCCACTTCTGCCGCCGCCGGGGCATCCCCACCGACGTCCCCTTCAAGGATCTCGATGAGGAACACCGGAGGGCGATCCTCGAAGGGGATAGCACCTTCTATGGGGTGAAGGGGTTCTTCGAGTGGCTCGAGACGAAGAAGTACAAGCTCCACGTCCGGGTCTTCCTCTCCCGCTACCGGACTTATGTGACTTGTCCCCGATGCCAGGGCACGCGATTCAAAGAGGAGGTACTCCTCTGGCGCATACAGGGGAAGAACATCGCCGAGCTTTACGCCTTGAGCATAGAGGAGGCCCACAGGTTCTTCTGCGAGCTCTCTTCTCAGAAGCTCGATGAGGCATCGGCCCTCCTGGTGGGCGAGATCAAAAGGAGGCTCAAGTACCTCTTGGAGGTGGGACTCGGTTACCTCACCCTCGACCGCCAGTCCCGTACCCTTTCGGGCGGGGAGGTGGAGAGGGTGAGTCTTACCAAGGCCCTCGGTTCCTCCCTGGTCAACACCCTCTATGTGCTCGATGAACCCACCGTGGGGCTTCATCCCCGGGACAGCAACCGGCTGCTCAAGATCCTCAAAGACCTTCGGGATATGGGAAACACGGTGGTTGTCGTGGAGCATGACCCCGAGATCATCCGCGGGTGCGACCACGTGGTGGACCTCGGCCCGGGGGCAGGGGAAAAGGGAGGAGAACTCCTCTGGAGTGGCCCCGTGGATGGACTCCTGAAGGAGGAGAGATCCCTTACCGGACGTTACTTGAAGGGAGAACTTGCCATCTCCGTCCCCAAACGGAGGCGGAGGCCTTCTCAAGGGAAAGCCATCGTCATCCGGGGGGCAAGGGAGCACAACCTGAAGGGGATCGATGTGGAGATTCCCCTGGGACTCTTCGTCTGCGTCACCGGGGTCTCGGGCTCGGGAAAGAGCACCCTGGTGGGGGATATCCTGTACAAGGGCTTGAAGAGGCTTAAAGGTCATTACGAGGAGAAACCGGGAAAACACGACCGAATAGAGGGAGCGGAGCTCATATCCGACGTCGTCCTGGTGGATCAGAGGCCGATCGGAAAGACCCCGAGGGCGACCCCCCTCACCTATCTTAAGGCCTACGACCCCATAAGGAGGCTCTTTGCCGAGCAGCCCCTCTCGAGGCAGCGGGGCTACACCCCTTCGACCTTCTCCTTCAACACGCCGGGGGGAAGGTGCGAGGAGTGCCAGGGGGAAGGCTTCCAAAAGGTGGAGATGCAGTTCCTCTCCGATATCTTTCTCACCTGTCCCGTCTGCAAGGGGAAGAGGTTCAGGGAAGAGGTGCTTGACGTGACCTATAAGGGGAAGAACATAAGCGAGGTGCTGGAACTGACGGTCGAGGAGGCCCTGGAGTTCTTCTCCGACAGGAAGAAGATCGTTCAGGCCCTGGCTCCTCTCCTTGAAGTGGGCCTCGGATACCTGAGGCTGGGGCAACCCATAAACACCCTCTCAGGAGGGGAGGCCCAGCGACTCAAGCTTGCCCATTACGTGGCCAGGGAAGGGGGAAGGGACATCCTCTTCATCTTCGACGAGCCGACCATAGGCCTTCACCCCCACGATGTGAAGAAGCTGCTCGATGTCTTTGAAGGGCTCATTGAGAAGGGGAACACGGTACTGGTGATCGAGCACCACCTCGACGTAATAAAGTGCGCCGACTACGTGATAGATCTCGGTCCTGAGGGAGGGGACGAAGGGGGTTGGGTGGTCGCCAGGGGCACCCCTGAGGATATAGCCCGCTCGCCCCGATCCCATACGGGCCGGTTCCTGAAGAGACACCTGGAGGGAAAGGTGGAAGTCACCGGACCTGAAGAGGGAGTCAGGCCACCTGCCTCCGATGGGGCGATCGTCATCCGGGGAGCGAAGGAGCATAACCTCAAGGACCTCTCCCTCACCATTCCCCGGGACAGGATCGTGGCCATAACCGGGATGAGCGGCTCGGGGAAATCCACCCTTGCTTTCGATATCGTCTTCGCCGAAGGTCAGAGGCGCTACTTGGAGTGCCTTTCCGCCTATATCCGCCAGTACATCAAGGTGATGGACCGCCCTGAGGTGGACTACATCGCCGGCATCCCCCCCACCGTGGCCATAGAGCAGAGGATAAGCCAGGGGGGAAAGCGATCCACAGTGGCGACCCTCACCGAGATCTACCATTACCTGAGGCTGCTCTTCAGCAAACTGGGGATCCAGTACTGCCCCAGTTGCCACAAGGCCATCTCCCCCTACCCCCCCGAGGCCATCCCGAGGGAGATAACCTCCAGGTTCGAAGGGAAGGAGATCAGGGTCCTCGCCCCCCTGATCTTCGGCAGGAAGGGTTTCCATCGGGACCTCCTGGAGAGGATGAAGAGGGCCGGTTTCCGGGAGGCGATGATAGACGGAAAGCTCATGGGGCTTGACCCCCTGCCCGATCTGGATCGCTACCGGGAACACGACGTTGAGGTGGTGGTGGGGGAAGTCCAGGCCCGAGACCCCTCTCTGGAGAGGGTAGTGAGGAAGGCCCTGGATCTGGGCAGGGGCACGATACGGGTGATAAATGAGGAGGGCGAGGAAGCGATCTTCAGCACCAAACTCTATTGCCCCCGCTGTCACCGGGGCTTCGAGGAACTTGACCCCAGGCTCTTCTCCTTCAACAGCCGTCAGGGGGCCTGCCCTCGCTGCCAGGGCCTGGGGAGCTTCGACGACTTCCTCCCCGAGCTGATAGTCCCCGACCCGAACAAGAGCCTTGAAGGAGGCGCTTTGGCCCCCTTCGAGACGCCCCCCCTGCGCCGCCAGAGGAAAAAGGTCCTCAAGGAGATAGAAGGGAAGCTCCGGGTTCCCCTTCGGATCCCCTTCAGGGAGCTCGACGAAGAGCAGCGCCACCGGGTCCTCTATGGGGGTGACGGCTTCAGAGGGGTGGTACCGATCCTGCAGGAGCTCCTTTACTACCTGGAGGATGAGGCCTCCTACCTTCTGGAGTTCATGGGAGAGAGGCCCTGCCCCCTCTGTAAGGGGAAGAGGCTCAGGGAGGAGGCCCTGTGGGTAAAGGTGAAGGGATGGGGGATAGCGGAGCTCACGGCCCTGGAGGTGGAGGAAGCAGAAAGGGTCCTCTCCTCCTTTTCCTTCGACGAGAGGGAGTGGACGATCGCCCAGGGGATAATGAGGGAATTGCTGGAGAGGCTCCGCTTCCTGAGGAGGGTGGGCTTGGGATATCTCGGCCTCGATCGCCGGGGGGATACCCTCTCGGGAGGCGAGGCCCAGAGGATAAGGCTTGCCGCCCAGCTGGGCTCCAACCTCCACGGGGTCTGTTATATCCTGGATGAACCGACCATAGGGCTTCATCCCCGGGACAACGCGCTGCTGATCGATGCTTTGAGGGAGCTCAAGAGGAGGGGGAATTCGATCATCGTCGTGGAGCACGACGAGGAGACGATCCGCTCAAGCGACTACATCATAGACCTCGGCCCTGGAGGAGGACCGAGGGGAGGGAGGGTGGTCGCTCAAGGGACCCTCGAGGAGATAAGGGCCTGTCCCGAGTCGGTGACAGGGGCGTGGCTCAACGGGGCAGGGAGGAGAGAGATCACCTCCAGGCTCCGTCCTCCCAGGGGCGGGAAGTGGCTTCAGGTGATAGGGGCGAAGAAATATAACCTGAAGGGGATAGATGTGGCCTTTCCCCTGGGAACCCTTATCTGCGTGACCGGGGTGAGCGGCTCAGGGAAGTCCACCCTGGTAAAAGAGGTGCTCTACCGGGCCTTAAAGGGGCTCCTTCGAGGAGGGGAGGTGGGGCAGAACGGATTTCGGGAGATCAGGGGATGGGAGGAGATCGAGCGGGTGCTGGAGGTGGACCACTCTCCTATAGGCCGTACCCCGCGCTCCACCCCTGCCACCTATGTGGGGATCTTCGACGAGATAAGGCAACTCTTCGCCTCCACGCCTGAGGCCCGAAGCAGGGGATGGAACCCTGGCCGTTTCTCCTTCAACGTCCGAGGTGGAAGGTGCGAGGAGTGTGCTGGCCAGGGGAAGATAAAGGTAGAGATGCAGTTTTTGCCCGATGTCTACATCGAGTGCGAGGGCTGCAGAGGCCGCAGGTACAACGAGGACACCCTCAACATCACCTATAAGGGAAAGAACATCCACCAGATCCTGGAGATGACCTTTGGGGAGGGATTGGAGTTCTTCAGCGCCATCCCATCTCTCAAGAGGGGTCTGCAAATACTGGTGGATATGGGGCTCGATTATCTCACCTTCGGCCAGCCGAGCCCCACTCTCTCAGGGGGAGAGGCCCAGAGGGTGAAGCTGGCCGCAGAGCTGATAAAGCCCTCACGGGGCAAGACCCTTTATATTCTGGATGAGCCCACCACAGGGCTTCACTTGGCCGATGTGGAAAGGCTTCTCGGAGTCCTACAGCGGCTGGTGGACAAGGGGAACACCGTCATCGTGATAGAGCACAACCTCCAGTTCATCAAGGAAGCCGACTACATCATAGACCTAGGACCCGAGGGCGGTGAGGAAGGAGGGGAAGTGGTCGCCCAGGGAAACCCTTTCGAGCTCCTGGAGCAGACCTCCCGCTCCTGGACCGCTCGCTTCCTTAAGGCCTATCTGGAAGGCACCGCCTGATCTTCCTCGACGGCTACCAGTTGTACCTCAAAGATGAGGTCCTCACCGGCTAAGGGGTGGTTCGCGTCCAGTGTAACGGTACTATCAGTTATCTCCGTCACGGTGACCCTTATCGCCCCTCCTTCAGGCTGCCTCAAGATCAACTGCTGTCCTACCTCCAGCTCCATATCGGGGGGAACCCTCTCCTTCTCCACCTCCACTACCAGCTCCTCCCGATAAGGGCCATAGGCCCGTTGAGCCGGTATCTCAAAGGTCTTCTTCTCGCCAGGGCTCATGCCCAGAAGGGCCTCCTCGAAGGCCTCCATCACCTGTCCCGCTCCCAGCACGAACTCCAGGGGCTCGCCACCGGTCGAGGTATCGAAGACCGTACCATCTCTCAACCTTCCTGTATAGTGGACCTTCACCACATCCCCTTCCTTGGCCTTGACCATCTCTTTTTCCTCCTTTCCCATCTCCCGAAGGAGACAAAAATAAAAAAACGCCCCCCACTTGGGGGCCTTTTGCTATTTTCATTTAATTATCCTCCCCTTTTAGGAGGCTGTCAACCCTCTTTTAACTATCCTGGTGACCTCTACCACCCTCTTGATGAGGGAGGAAAGGGCCTTCTGCCCGTACTCGTCATCGAGGACGCCATGGCGTAACTCCTTCCTGAATCTCCCCAACCCCCCTTCAGAGGAGACCGCAGGGACCCCCCATGGGCAGAGGCCGCCCGCCCCTACGGGGATCATCTCGTAGAGGAAGAACCCGTAAAGGATGCTCAAGAGCGCCGTCTCCATCCCGCTGTTCCTGAACCATCCCACGGCCATCGCCGCCCCCACCTTGTTCTTTAGCCCTCCCCGGTAGAAGTTCCCGTAGAGGAAGGCCCTCCATCGGTCCATGAAAGAGGCGAGGTATCCCGAAAGCCGCGCAATGTAAACAGGAGTGGCTAAGAGGATGGCATCGGCCTCAAGGAGCAGGGGGTAGATCCTCTGCATGTCGTCTTGCTGGATACAGAACTTCCCCTCCTGCTGCTCTGCGACGCACCAGTTGCAATGTCTGCAGTCCCCCACCCTGTACTCGCTAAGGGAGATCCACCGGGTCTTCACCCCATATCTTGAGGCCATCTCCATGGCTCGTTCCACCAGTACGTCCGTATTCCCCCCTCTGATCGGACTCCCTGAAACGCCAAGCAACGATATCTCCATGAGATGCCTCCGAAAATGATCTCATCCACGCCATAACACAACCATCTCCTCCCGTCAAGCCGAGGAGCTAAAACCTTATCCTCCCCTTTCTCCTTCGCTAAGGCCATTACCCGAAGTCCCTCCTCCCGCACCCTGTGTACATCGCCGGCTACAAGCTTCAGGCTTGCGTTCCTGTAGGTGGCGCCGCTTTCGTTCACGATGGTGACCCACCCGGAAAGGTCAGCCATCCTCTGATCCTTCACCAGCAAAACCACCACCAAAACGGAGTGACGATATCCCCTCATCCCTAATACCTCCCGTTTTCTCTTTTTTTCCTTAGACAGAGAAAGACCGAAAAAGTTCCCTGGTTTGCGCATGCTCCTATCTTCCATCCTTTGAACGGGGGAAGGAGCGGCTTTGTTCCCAGTGGCGTCTCTCCTTCGGATTCCCTTCCACCTTCCAAGCCCTTGCGGCCGTCTCCTCCAGCCCCATGGCCCCATGAAGCAGGAACCCGGCAACGAGACGAGGGTCGCCACTTGGGCCGAACGGAAGGGCAGCACAATGACCAGGGAAAAATATCATGGGAGGGGCCGACTCAGGGCTTTGGTTTTCCCCAGGCTATCCGTTTTTTCGGAAATAAATCAAGGGAAAAGCGCCTTAACGGCGAGGGGAAGTTCTGATATATTTGGTTTACTTCCCGGGGGCGACCCTTATGATCAAGCACATAAGATGGGAGAAGGGGAGACTTTTTATCCTCGATCAGAGGAGGCTGCCTGAGGAGGAGGTATACCTCGAATGCCGGAGGGCCCAGGAGGTGGCCGAGGCGATCCGCTCCATGGCGGTGCGGGGCGCCCCTGCCATAGGGATAGTGGCCGCCCTCGGGGTGGCGCTGGAATCCAGGTACGACCCCTCACGGGTGGAGGAGGCGATGGAGACCCTCAGGAGAACGAGGCCCACCGCCCAGAACCTCTTCTGGGCCCTGAAGAGGATGAGGCGAAGGTATGAGAGGGAAAGGGTGGGAGGGGACATTCCCTCGGCACTGGAAGAGGAGGCCCTGAGGATATGGTCCGAGGACGTAGAGGCCAACCGCAGGATGGCCGAAGCGGGGTCCCCTCTGATAGGAAAGGGAGCCCGGATCCTCACCCACTGCAACGCCGGGGCCCTGGCCACAGGGGGTTACGGTACGGCCCTCGGCCTTATAAGGAGGGCCCATGAGGAGGGAAAGGGGATTCGGGTCTTCGCCACGGAGACGAGACCCCTGCTTCAGGGGGCAAGGCTCACCGCCTGGGAGCTCCAGAGGGAGGGAATACCCGTGGTCCTCATCACCGACGGTATGGCCGGATACCTCATGCAGAGGGGGGAAGTGGACCTGGTGATCGTAGGAGCCGATAGGGTGGCGAGAAACGGAGATGTGGCGAACAAGATAGGCACCTATACCCTGGCCGTGCTCGCCAAGGAGCACGGGATCCCCTTCTACGTGGCAGCCCCCTCCTCCACCTTTGACCCTGCTATCCCTTCAGGGGCCTTCATACCCATCGAGGAAAGGAACGGGGAGGAGGTGAGGAGGGTAAAGGGGGTTAAGGTCGCCCCAGAAGGTGTCGATGTCTGGAACCCGGCCTTCGACGTCACTCCCCATCATCTGATTCGGGCCATAATAACGGAGAAGGGTGTAATCGAGGGACCTACCGAGGAGAAGCTCAAGGAGGTCTTCGGATGGTGATAACGCTCCTTACCGACTTCGGCTGGCAGGACGGCTACGTGGGGGCGATGAAGGGGGTGATCCTGAGGATCGCCCCCGAGACGAGGATAGTCGATCTGGCCCATGAGATCCCTCCCCATGATATAACGGCAGCTGCTCTGGTGCTCCGGGGGACCTACCGCTACTTCCCTGAAGGGAGCATCCACGTCGTGGTGGTGGACCCGGGTGTGGGGGGCAAGAGGCGCCCCCTCCTCATAGCCACCGAAAGGTACCGCTTTGTGGGCCCCGATAACGGGGTATTCACCTTCGTCTTGAGGGAGGAGCAGGGTGTTCGAGCCTATGAGCTCAGAGAAAGGAGGTACTTTCTGCCCCAGGTGAGTTCCACCTTCCACGGCAGGGACATCTTTGCCCCAGTGGCCGCCCACCTCGCCCTGGGTGAGGAACCATCGCGGATGGGACCTCCCGTGCCCACCGAGGATCTCGTCCAGTTACCCATCCCCGAACCTCAAAGGAGAGGAGAGGCGGTGCTGGGGGAGGTGATCTATGTGGATCGGTTCGGCAACCTGGTGACCAACATCAGCGCCCAGACGCTGCGGGGGTTGGGTGAGGACCTCATCCTTGAGATAGACGAGGTAGAGGTCGGGATAAGGAAGGCCTATGAGGAGGGGAAGAAGGGGGAGGTAATAGCCCTCTGGGGCAGTTGGGGCTTCTTGGAACTGGCCACCAAGGGGGAGTCCCTTCGGGAGATGGAGGGCTGGGGAAAGGGAAAAAAGATCACGGTGAGGAGAAGGGGATGATCGCAAAGCGGGCGAGGGAGATGAAGCCCTTTTATGTGATGGAGATCCTGGAGAAGGCCCAGGCTTTGGAGCGGGAAGGCCACGATGTGGTCCACTTAGAGGTGGGAGAGCCGGACTTCGACACCCCTGAGCCGATAAAGGAGGCCTGCAGGGAGGCCCTTAAGGAAGGGAAGACTCACTACACCCACAGCCAGGGGATCCTGGAGCTAAGGGAGGCGATATGCGAGGTCTACTACGAGAACTACGGGGTGGAGGTCACCCCTGATCAGGTCCTGATCACCTCAGGGACCTCACCGGCCATGCTTCTGCTATTCTCGGCCCTGCTGGAGGAGGGGGACGAGGTGATCCTCCCCGACCCCACTTATCCCTGCTATCCCAACTTCATAAGGTACTTGAGGGCAATGCCCCTCTTCGTGAAGACTGAGGAGGACGAGGGCTTCCGCTATGATCTCGAGGAGGTGAAGGCCTCCCTTTCCCCCCGCACGAAGGCGATCATCGTCAACTCCCCCTCCAACCCCACCGGCGTGGTGATGGAGGAGGAGAGGCTCCGCGAGATGGCCTCCCTGCCTTACTGGATCGTCTCTGACGAGATCTATCACGGGCTCGTCTATGAGGGAAAAGAACACACCATGCTGGAGTTCACCGATCGCTGCTTCGTGCTCAACGGCTTCTCGAAGCTCTACGCCATGACAGGGTGGCGCCTGGGATACGTGATCGCCCCTCGGGAGTTCATCCGTCCCATGCAGGTGATGCAGCAGAACTTTTTCATCTCCCCCAATGCCTTCGTCCAGTGGGCAGCCTTGGCTGCCCTGCGGGAGGCCAAGGAATACGCCGAGGGGATGCGCCACGAATACAACCGCCGAAGGCTCCTGCTCCTTGAGGGATTGAGGAAGCTGGGGTTAAGGGTGAAGGTGGAACCCACCGGTGCCTTTTACATCCTCGCCAACGCCCGCCACATCTCAGAGGATTCCCGGAAGCTCGCCTTCGATATCCTGGAGAAGGCCAAGGTGGGGGTTACCCCCGGGATAGACTTCGGTCAGCAAGCCGAGGGATATCTTCGGTTCTCCTACACCACCTCTCAGAAACGGATAAGGGAAGGGCTCAGAAGACTGGAGGAATATTTAAAGGGATTCCAGGGCCTCCCTTAAGGTATCATTGGCCTCGGTGATCTTATCCGCTGCCGCCAATATCTTATCCTCCACTCCCTCGAAACCCGATGAAGAGGCCCTTTCGGCCCACCTCCGGTACTCCTCTAAATGAACCTCATTATGCCTTATCCAGTGCTCAAGGATGACTTTTAACCTCTCTCTTTCTTTCATGCAGATCTCCATATCTTCATATCCATATTGACTATACAAACTACTTCTGCTCTATCTTCTTTCACCTTTTCATATCATCCTCTGTCTCTGAACGCAAGAGAAGAGGTGGAGTTCATTGAGGATCGTTGAAGTACGAGAGGCTCCGGAAGAGTGGCGAACTGGAAAAGCTGAAGGCCGGCTTCACCAATATTCTGGCCAACTTCTTCTCAGGAGCGGCGGGGCTGGCCGCCCTGATAATAGGCCTTGCCCCCGTCATACTGATCATCTGGGCCCTCATCAAGATATAAGATATAGAGGACCCCTACTCTACCTCCTCATACCCCACTATCATCGCCTTGAAGTGGGAGAAGAAGGTGTGCCCCAGCGTGGCGAGGTAGAGGTGTACCAGCAGGAAGGCGGCAAATACATAAGCCAGGATGATGTGGAAGGCATCCACCACCCTGACCCCTCCTAATCTCTCGATGATGGGGTGAAAGGTCTCCAGATCCCAGAGGAGAATACCGCTTATGATCTGCAGGGGCAGCATCACAAACATGATCCCAAAGTAGGCCGTTTTCTGCAGGGAATTGAATTTCGCCTCGGGACTGGGTTCAAAGGGGGGCGGATCACCAAAAAAATAGCGGGCAAAGTAATAGTTGGCCTGCTGAGGGATCCCGATGGTCAGATCCTCGCGGGTCGGAAGGTACTGCTTTGCCAGCTCTCTCCTCGCCAGATAAAAGCCGAGCCAGAGGAAGTAATCAAAGAGGACCAGGAACCCGAAGAAATTATGGAGATTGACTGCGTCTTTGAAGGTCCCAAAGAGCTTGAAAAAGTCCGGAAATCTCAATTGGAACCCTGTAAGGATCAGAAGGACTATCGCCAATCCATGGACCCAGTGCCAGATCCTCACCGCCAGCGGGTGAAGGTATTCCCTTGAGGCCATCTACTCTTCCTCCTTCTTCCTTCTCCTTCTCATGCCGATGGTGATGACCCTCAAAAAACCATGAAGGCCCACGAAGCTGATCCCCCCTATGAGGAAGAGGATCCCGATGATATCGAGCCACTTATAACCTATCTTTCTCACGATGTAGAAGAAATCGGCCATGTCCTTCTTCGAGATCCTGCTCTCCCCGAGGAGGTAAAAGTCACTGGTGATGGGTATAGGGTGGATCCCCACCAGTATCTCCCTGTCCACAGGTATGGTCCTTATCGCACCGTCTTCCGGGATCTCCAGGAATAGTTTGGAGTAAAATTCCGCCTTTGAGGAGTGGCATAAGGAGCAGTCCTTGGCCTTTGTCCATTTGTTAGTGAAGTTGTGGGAGGGCTTAAGTACCAGCACCCTCACCCCCAGATTTATCGTCTCCACCCCCTTCATCCGCCTGGCCCTCAGGAAGTTGAGCATCTTGAGGAAGTCAAGGACCTCCCTGCTCTCGAGAAACCCGTTTCCGTCCCTGTCGATCGCCTTCACCACATCGGGCTTGTCCACGTCCATCAGGGTGGCTATGTCCCGATAGCGGAGGGGGAATTCCTCCCCCCCCTTGCTCACCCCCCGCAGGTAAAAGACGATCCCCCTCTCCGCCTGAGGCGAATGGCACATGGTGCATTCTAAGTACTTAAAATGAAGCGCCTTCTGTGGCAACCAATCGTGAGCCCGCTCGGCATTGGGGTGGCACTTAGTGCAGATGGCCTGTCTCTGGGCGGTATCGAGTTGCGAGAAGGGGACGCTGGAATGGGGATCATGACAGCCGAAGCATATCTTCTTGCTCACCTTGGCGTGCAGGCTCTCCCGGTACTCCTTCATCACCTCCTCATGGCAATGCTCACACACCGGAGTCCCCAGGGTCTTGACCTGAAACTCCTCCTTCTCCCTGAGGATGGTCAGATCTGCATGACAGTCGATGCACTCCACCCCGTTCCTGCCGTGGATCGTGGTGTAAAAGTAGTCCTTGGCGGGAATCGAGGGGATCTTGGCGAGCACGGCCTTATCAAGGGGCAGATTGGTCCATCCCCCTCCTTTCCTGGGCACCCTGAGGATGACCCGGGAGTAAAAGGGGGCCTTCGAGGTATGACACATGGTGCAATCCTTGATGTGCTCCACCTCATCGGTGTAGCTGTGATAAGGCCTCAGGACCAGGACCTCCTCTTCAAGCCATGGGGATCTTATTCCCCCTTTCCTCAGCCGGGCCAAAAACCGGTTTATTTCAAATACCTCCACCACTCCGTTACCGTTGAAGTCGATCGCCTTCGCCACATCGCCCCCGTATTCCCTCGCGAACCCCTTCAACTCCTCGTAATCGAGAGGGACCTTCCTTCCCTCCTCGTCCTTGGCATAAAAGTGAAACAGGAGCCCCTTTTCCGCCCTGGGAGAATGGCAGACGGTGCACTCTAAATACCTGAAATGGACCTCCCGCTGAGGAAGCCACTCATGCCCCCCCTCCTCGTGACACTGCAGGCAGATTCCTATCCTCTCCTTCCGGGAGAGCTGGGAGAAGGGGACGGAGTAATGGGGATTGTGACATTCAAAGCATAACCTCTCGCTCGCCTCAGCGTGCTTGCTACCCTTATACTGCTCCATGATCTCATCGTGACAGGCACCGCAATCCACCAGCCCCATCCGTTGGGGATGGGGTATTTCCCCGATCTCCGTATGGCAATCGACACAATCGAGATCCCCATGTACTGAGGCCCGAAAGCGATCATAATCCAGATACAGGGTGAGGGCCACCTTCCTCACCTCCTCCTTTAGAGGGGCGGGGATGACAAGCTCCAGCCTCTCCTCCTCGCTCATCGTGAGGATATCCTTCGTCCCGTGACACTCCAGACAGTCTTGATTCTCCACCTGCGCGGAGGCAATGCCGGTAAAAAGAAAGGAGAATAGCAGAAGGAGTAAACCCCCTCTCACTGCCCTCACATCAAACCCTCCTTTCTTGTGCCTTTTTTAACATAGTTCCTCTTTGAAAGTCAAGAAAAAAAGTTTTTAGGGTTGACGGAGGGAGGTAGTTCTTAGAGAATGTGACAGCGAAGCGAGAAAGATGGAAAGGGGGTCTTTTATCTATCTCCTCCCGTTCGGAGGACTAAAGGAGGTGGAGTTGCAGGAAGTAGTGAAGGAGATAAGGGTAGAGTTCGGCATACCCGTAAAGGTACATAACTGTGATATAGACCCCGAGCCCTTCTATGACACCTCCCGCAAACAGTACCACTCTACCGGGCTCTTAAAGCGGATCTTGGAACTTCTCCCATCGGATGCCGTGAAGGCGGTGGGACTTGTCCCCTTTGACCTCTTCATTCCCATTCTCACCTTTGTCTTCGGAGAAGCCCAGCTGGATGGTAGAGTGGCCATCGTCTCTACGGCCAGGCTCCGGCAGGAGTATTACGGTCTGCCGTCAAATCCCAGGCTGCTCCACAGGAGGTTAATCAAAGAGATAAAGCACGAGCTGGGACACACCTTTGGACTGGTGCACTGTTCCCTCCGGGAGTGCGTGATGTCGGTAGCAAATAGCGTCTCCGATGTCGACTCCAAAGGGATCACCTTCTGTGAGGGATGTAAAGAAACCCTCCGTCAAAAACTGAGGGACCTCTCCCTCAGATGTTGAAAAACTACATTCTGTTGATTTTCTCAACACTAAAATAGTCCTTTATTTCTCACTATTTACAAAACGCAAAGGGGATTATGTTGATTTATTCAGCATCTAAGACTTTCCGACTAAAAAGAAGATATAAAAATCTACAATGATTACAAATAGTTATGGTTAAAAGTACCCTGGCATGGGAGTTGCTCTTTTTGAATGCTGAGGAAGAGATAATGATGGAGGAAAAAAATAGGTGTCCATTCCTCAAGGAGCAAAAGGTGGCCTTCTGCAAGGCCTTTCCCCTGCGGAAGCTCCTTCCCTTCGACAGGATATATGCGGAGGAGAACATCTGTGCGACCAGACGATATACTCAGTGCCCCATCTATCGGGAAAAGGCCGCAAGAGAAGGCCCAAGGAGGAAGTGCCCCTTTCTGGAAATCGAAACCGTGATCTACTGTGAAGTTTTTCCCATAAAGAAAATGATACCCTCAAGCTGCTACAAGCTGGAATGCCCCTGTACCAGTGAAAAATACCCCCAGTGTCCTCTCTATCAGAAGATGGTCCATGGCGATCTGCCCGTGAGAGAAGAAGAAGCCAAGAAGGTATGGGGGTTTGTGTTGAGGAGCGCCTATTACTACCACCGGGGCCACACCTGGATGGAGCAAAGGGGGGAAGCGGTGCGGGTTGGCCTTGATGACTTTGGGCAGTTCCTGGTAGGCCCCATCAAGGCGGTTACCCTTCCCAAGATCGGGGAAAGGATACGAAAGGAAGAGCCCTTCATGGAAATCATCTCCGATGGGGGTAATGTCCGCCTCCTCTCCCCCCTCTCAGGGACCATTACGGCGGTAAACCAGGAGGTCATTGAAGACCCTGAACTGGTGAACCTTGACC
>Ga0190363_1000035_pt1 | contig 74264 bp, 93 predicted proteins | sample 48721867_MG_FD_161272 | JGI IMG/M metagenome (GOLD analysis project Ga0190363, IMG submission 161272) | Hydrothermal vent microbial mat bacterial communities from Southern Trench, Guaymas Basin, Mexico - 4872-18-6-7_MG | ecosystem: Environmental > Aquatic > Marine > Hydrothermal vents >...
TTAGCAAAGCTACACGTGGCTCAAACTCTAAAACCTCCTGAGCAAACATAGCTGCTGAGATGGCAATTTGAGCTAATTGTTCTTGGGTAGGATAAGGAATTACTCCACAATCAGCATAAACAAATACGCCTCTTTCTCCATAACTACAGTTAGGAACAGCCATAATAAAGCAACTGGAGATTAGACCAATCTTTTCATCTATCTGCATACAATAAAGAGCAGCTCTTATTACTGAAGAAGTAGTGTAGGTGGCTCCAGCAACAAAGCCACTTGCCTCTCCACTTTCCACAAGCATTGCTGCGTAATATAAAGGATTCTCCATAAGTTCTCTTGCTTCCTCAAAAGTTATCCCTCTTATTTTTTTTCTTTCATAATAAATATTAGCAAACTCTTCCTGTTTTTTATGGTCAATGTTATCAGGAGTTAAAAGCAAAGGATAAGCAATTTTTTCTTCTTTTATATACTTTATCGCCTCAGCAATCCTTTTATCCTTAGGCTCAGGATAAACTATTACCTTAGGATCTTTTTTCGCTCTCGTCCTAAGCTTTTCTATAATTGTATTCATAATAAGAAGAATGAATATTATCACAAATTTAGAAAATATGCAAGGTTATAAATACTGGCATAGGGTTAAAAAATTGTTGGAAAATAACAGAAATGTGGGATTTTTTAGAACCTTCTATCTTGATTTCTTTATTTTGTTTTAGGACCTTACTTTTTTCGAAATCATTCTTTTTCTTTTTTATAAACCTTTTGAAGCAATAAATTCAATTAAATCTACTACTCTTACCGAGTATGCCCATTCATTATCATACCATCCTAAAACTTTTACTAAATTACCCTCAATTACTTTTGTAAAACCAGCATCAACTATACAAGAATAAGAATTTTTTACGAAATCGCGGGAAACTAAAGGAATTTCACAATAATCTAAAATGCCCTTTAAATAAGTTTGACTTGCTTCTTTGAATAGATTGTTAACCTCTTCCTGTGTAGTAGATTTTTCTACTTCCACTATAAGGTCGGTTAAAGAAACAGTGGAAGTGGGAACCCTTACTGCAATTCCATCTAATTTTCCTTTAAGATGAGGAAGCACTACTCCTATAGCTTTGGCAGCTCCGGTAGTTGTGGGGATCATAGATAAAGCAGCAGCTCTTGCCCTTCTTAAGTCTTTATGGGGTAAATCTAATATTCTTTGGTCATTAGTGTAGGAATGAATTGTGGTCATAAAACCTTTTTTTATCTTTAAATTATCATCTAAAATTTTTACCATCGGGGCTAAACAATTAGTAGTACAAGATGCGTTAGAAATTACTTTATGAGATGAAGGATCGTAATTTTGATGGTTTACGCCCATAACAATAGTAATATCTTCACCTTTTGCCGGAGCTGAAATTATAACTTTTTTTACTCCTCTTTTAAGATGAAGTTCTGCCTTCTCCTTTTCTCTAAATACACCTGTTGATTCTACAACAATATCTACTCCACATTCCTCCCAAGGGATTAAATCAGGTGATTTTTGATTGAAAACTTTAATTTTTTTTCCATCTACAATGAGAGCATTTTTTTCTGCTTCTACCTGACAGTTCAATTCTCCATAATTAGAATCATATTTTAAAAGATGGGCTAAAACTTCAGTTGGTACAGGTAAATCATTTACCGCTACAAATTCAATATCTTCTCTTTTAAAGCCTGCTCTAAAAACTAATCGTCCAATCCTTCCAAAACCGTTAATTCCTACTTTTGTCATTCTTCCTCCTTTCTTATGCCTTTCTTAAATAGTCTGCAGCCAATTCCGGAGGAGTAAAGACAATATAAAAACCACTCCCCCACTCAAATCCGGCGACTCTGGTTAACTTAGGCATTATTTCTATATGCCAGTGATAAGAAAAATAGCCGTCTGTATTTATCGGAGATGTGTGAATAATATAGTTGTAGGGATGTTCCCCCAGGACTTTTTTCAATTTACGAATAACTTCTTTTAAAGAAATAGCTAATTTTTCCAATTCTAAATCATTTATGGTGGCAAAATCACCCTTATGTTCCTTAGGGATTATCCAGACTTCAAATGAGAACCGTGAAGATAAAGGACAAAACCCTAAAAATAACTCATTCTCATAAACTATGCGTTCTCCTGCTTCTCTCTCATAAGCGATCATATCACAGAAAACACATCTTTCTCTAAACTCAAAATACCTTTTTGCTCCTTTAATCTCTTCCTTTACGTTTTTAGGAACCATAGGTAAAGCAATAAGTTGAGAATGAGGGTGTTCTAAAGAAGCACCGGCCTCTGCTCCTACATTTTTAAAAATAAGGATATATTTAAAACGCCTATCTTTTCTTAAATCCAGACTGCGCAGGCAATACATCTTTACTATATTCTTTATATCTTCCACCTCTAACTCCTCAATTCCTTTAAAATGATCAGGAGTATCAATAATTACTTCATGTGCCCCTATGCCATTAGACATATCATATATACCCTCTCCTCTTTTATCTAAATTCCCCTCAATCCTTAAGGCAGGATATTTGTTAGGGACAACTCTTACCTTCCATCCTGAGGTGTTAGGAGCACGTGCGCAATCAGCAATTACCTGAATCTCAGGAGGAGTTAAATGCTCATTTCCATAACAAAAAGGACAGTTATCTTTACCTTTGTGGGCAAAAGGAGTAAGATGAAAATCAGAAGGATGTAAGGGATTTTCTACATTCACTACTACCCATCTGCCAACAATAGGATCTTTTCTTAACTGAGGCATATTAAACCTCCACATTTCTTAAATACTTTGCTGCTTCTTCAGGCAATGTAGGACAAATATAGAAACCTGTTCCCCACTCAAATCCAGCTACTTGGGTAAGACGAGGGGTAATTTCTATATGCCAGTGAAAGTCTTCCTCAATCGTTGACCAGTATCCAGGATAAAACCGACGAAAAGGAGCAGAGTGAATCACATAATTATAAGGGGGGTCTTTCAAAAGATTTTTAATTTTTAACAAAATCTTTTTCATCACTAAAGCTAAAGAATGGGCATCTTCCCAACTTATTTTATAAAAATCAGGAGAGTGTTTTTTAGGTAAAATCCAAACCTCAAAAGGAAAACGGGGAGCAAAAGGAACAAGTGCTACAAATCCATTCTCTTCCAAAACCACTCTTTTTCTCTCATTAAGTTCTTGTTGAATCATATCACAGAATATACACCGTTCATGATAATCATAATAGAATTTTGCTCCCTCAAGTTCTTCCTTAACTCTTTTTAAATTCACTGGTGTAGCGATAATCTGTGAGCGAGCATGTTTTACCCTTCCTCCTCCAGCTTCCCATTTATAATTCTTAAAAATAAGTACATATTTTATTTTTTCATCCTTTCTGATTGTCTCTATTCTTTCTCTATACGCCCAGAATACCTTTTGAATATTCTCCGCCTCTAAATCTGCCATGTTGGCAATATGTTGAGGGGTTTCTATAACTACCTCATGACTCCCGATACCAGCCATAAGATCGTAAGGTCCTTCTCCTTTCTTCCAAAAATCTTTATTAGCTTCTAAAAATGGATTTTTACTGGGAATTACCCTTACTTGCCACTCGCCTTTCTCATCTGTTAAGGAATAAATCGCTGGAGGAGTGAGGTATTCTTTTCCTCTGCAGAAAGGACATTCTTTTTCCGGAGGTGAGGTATCAACAAAAGAGAAATCTTTAGGACGCTTTGCACGCTCAGTAGCAATTATTATCCATCTACCAATTATAGGATCTTTTCTTAACTGAGGCATATTAATTTAGGGATATTATAACAATTTAATATCTAATTGCAAGTTTTTTTCTTCGAAAGATTACATCCCCAAAATTGATATAACTTAATTATTTTAACTCCTTAAAGAGCTTATCCTAATCTTTTTTATTTTGTTTAAGCACCCTTGATTTAAGAAGAGCTTGAGCTTCCTTATCTCTTGCTTTTTTAAAACTTTTAATAATAAATTATAATCACTTTCCTAATTGATGACTCTTTCAAAATCTGGACAGATTCTTGATGGACAAGTCCTGGAAACTCAAAAGATTCAATCTCTACTTTATCATTTAGGACTTTTACCTCTTTCATAAAAAGCCTTGTCAGTGCCTGATTTTTCTTTGGTTCAAGTGAGAAATAAACTTTATAAAATCTTTCAAATTCTTTCTTTATCATTTCAAAATCAAGACAAGTGTTTCCCTTTCTCCTTAGTTTAAGTCTTATTTCTTCGATTTTTCTTTAGATCTCTTTCAAGTTTAATTTTTTCTTTCCCCAATTTCTCAGGAGATAAAGATACATTTATACTAATAATATGCTGAGAGGATAAAGGTAATAGAGGTGTCTGGGATGAAGAAAGTTTAAAGAAGGTGGTATATTTGGTTGTAGAAAGAGTTAGAGGAGAAGTATCAAAGTAGGGGGTTGATAGGGTTTAAGGAAGCGAAAGAGGGATTGAAAGTTATGAGGAGGCAGAGATATGGTAAAGTTAACAGACACAATTAATGAAACGTTATGGTTTATATTGCTCTAATTTTCTGATACTATATTGTATATTTTAAAAATTTGTTGCAAGAAAAAAAACTTCTGTTAAAATTTATAAAATTATGCGTTTCCTTCTTCTCTTTTTTGTCTTCCTCAGTGCTTGTTCTTCTTACAAAATAAAAGGCCCTGCCGGTTTCATCCAAATAAAAGGCTCAGATACCTTAGTTAATGTTGTTCAGTATTTAGCTGAAGAATTTATGAAAAAGAATCCCTATATTTTTGTTGCTGTAACCGGGGGAGGTTCAGGAGTAGGAATTGCTTCTTTGATTAATAAAACTACCGATATCGCTGATGCATCAAGAAGAATGAAGAAAAAAGAGATAGAGATGGCAAAAAAAAGAGGGGTAAACCCTTATGAAATTGTTGTAGGATATGATGGTATCGCTGTTATTGTGAATAAAAATAATCCTGTTGACAAACTCACCATAAAACAGCTTCATGATATTTATACAGGAAAAATTACCAACTGGAAGGAGCTGGGCGGAGAAGATTTAAAAATTGTGGCTTTATCAAGAGAAGTCAGTTCAGGAACTCATCTTTATTTTAAAGAACATGTAGTAGAGCTGGGTAAAAAAACTAAGGATGAGTTTGCCTCTTCAGTTTTAATGTTCTCCTCAAATCAGGCAATTGTGGAAGAAGTTACCTCTAACGAACAAGCAATAGGTTATATTGGAATGGGTTATTTGAATGAAAGAGTAAAAGCTGTTGCTCTTGCTAGAAAAGAAAATAGTCCTTATGTTTATCCTACTACTGAGGAAGTATTAGCAAAAAAATATCCTTTATCTAGGCCTCTTTATATGTATACTAATGGTGCACCTAAAGGAATCATAAAAAAATTCATTGATTTTGTCTTAAGTAAAGAAGGGCAAATGATTTTTAAAAGAATAGGATTTGTTCCACGGATTATAGATAAGAATGTCGAAGCTAAAAACAATTAAAGAAAAAACTATTGAATTTCTTATCCATATAAGCGGCTTTTTGATTATTCTCTTTGTCATTCTAATATTTTTATTTCTTCTTAAAGACTCTCTATCATTTTTTAAAGAATACCCTTTTTTTAAATTTTTGATAGGAAAAAAATGGCTTCCTATCTCGGATAATCCTCAATTTGGGCTTCTCCCTCTTCTTCTGGGCTCTTTATATGTAACTTTTTTTGCCTTAATTATCTGTGTTCCCTTAGGAGTAGCCAGTGCTATGTTTATTGCAGAAGTTGCTCCTTCTTCTCTTAGAGGAATACTCAAATCCTTAGTAGAAATCCTTGCCTCCATTCCTTCAGTAGTTTTAGGATTTATTGGAATTGTAGCTTTAGGACCTTGGATAAAAAAGATTTTTCATCTCTCAACTGGATTGTGTGGATTTACAGGAAGTCTTCTTTTAGCATTTATGGCTCTTCCTACAATAATCAGTATATCTGAGGATGCAATAAATAGCGTTCCCAAATCGGTTAAAGAGGCGGCTTTCGGATTAGGAGCAACAAGATGGCAGACTCTCTGGAGAATAATTTTACCTCATGCCTCAAGTGGAATTATTGCTGCAATAATGTTAGGTATTGGAAGGGTAATTGGGGAGACAATGGTAGTAATGATGGTTACAGGAAACTCTCCTGTTATGGTTCACTCTATATTTGAGCCTTTAAGAACAATGACAGCAACAATTGCTTCAGAGATGGGAGAAACTGTAAGAGGAGGCCTTCATTATTTTGCTCTTTTCAGTGTAGGTCTTATTCTCTTTATCATTACCTTTATTATTAATTTTTTAGCCGATTTATTCTTGCATAAAAAATGAATGCTCATTTAAGAGAAAAGTTCGCCTTCTTTATTTTAGGAATTGCAACTTTAATTGTTATTCTTCCAATTTTAGGAACGCTTTTTTATATTTTAAAAAATGGGATAAGTGCAATAAACTGGGAATTTTTAACTCAGCCTCCTCGCAATGGGATGAAAGAAGGAGGAATATTCCCCGCAATTGTGGGAACAATTTATCTTATTATAGGAACAATGATTTTTTCTCTACCATTAGGGGTACTTTCAGCGATTTATCTTTCTGAATATGCAAAAGATAATTTTTTTACCCGCTTAATAAAACTGGCTATTGTTAATTTATCGGGAGTTCCCTCAATCGTTTACGGTCTTTTTGGCTTTGCTTTATTTGTAATCTTTTTAAAATTTGGAACTTCAATTCTGGCAGGTTGCCTAACTTTGGCAATAATGAGCCTTCCCGTAATTATTACTGCCACCAAAGAAGCATTGGAGGCAGTCCCTCAATCGTTTCGGGAAATCAGCCTGTCTCTGGGAGCAACAAAATGGCAAACAATAAGATATTGTGTTTTACCTTATGCTTGGGGGGGAATTTTGACGGGAACCATACTCAGCTTATCTCGTGCTGCCGGAGAAACTGCTCCTATTCTTTTTACTGTAGCTGCCTTTTATCTTCCGTATCTGCCCCGTTCTATATTTGACCAGGTGATGGCTTTACCTTATCATCTTTATGCTATCTCTACCCAAGTTCCTAATATTCCAAAAAAAATAAGTTTTGGCACCGCTTTAGTCTTAATTGGAATTGTATTTATTATGAATTTGATAAGTAGTATCTTACGTGCTTATTTTAGAAGAAAAAAATTATGGTAGAGATAATAAAGACAAAAAATTTAACTGCTTATTTTGGGAAAAAATGTGTATTAAAAAATATAAACATTGAGGTATATAAAAATGAAATCTTAGGAGTTATCGGACCAGCAAATAGTGGAAAAACAACTTTCTTAAAAGCCTTAAATAGACTAAACTATCTTAATCCTTCGTATCACGAGGAGGGAGAAATTCTTCTGGAGAGAGAAAATATAAAAAAAATCAAAGATAATGTTTTGAGAAAAAAAATAGGAATAATTTTTTCCTTACCACAGGTTCTTCCTATAAGTATTTATGACAATGTTGCTTATGGACCTAAAATTCATGGGATACGAAAAAAATCTATGTTAGATGAAATTGTTGAAGACGCTCTACGCAAAGCCTATTTATGGGAAGAGGTAAAAGATCGCTTGAGAGAGGCGGCAACAAAGTTATCAGGAGGACAACAGCAAAGATTATGCATTGCTAGAACTTTAGCGATTGAGCCACAAATTATTCTTTATGATGAACCCTGCTCAGGTCTTGATCCTATATCAACCGCAAAAATAGAAGAAGCAATGAGAGAACTTAAAAAGCATTATACACAGATTTTAGTCACCAACAACACTAAACAAGCAGCACGAATTAGCCAGCGTTGTGCATTTTTTTTAATGGGAGAGTTAATTGAGATTAATAAAACATCAATTCTTTTTACTTCTCCACAGAGCAGACTTACTGATGATTATATAAGAGGGAAATTTGGATGATTGACCATTCTAAAATAAAAACAATAAATCTTAACTTTTACTATGGAAATTTTAAAGCTTTAAAAAATATTAATATAAAAATTCCTTCTAAAAATATTACTGCTATAATTGGCCCTTCCGGATGCGGCAAATCAACGCTCCTAAGATGTTTTAATCGTATGAATGACATCATTGAGAATACACGCTGTGAGGGAAAAGTTCTTATTGACAATCAGGATATAAATGACCCCCACACAGACTTGGTTGAATTGAGAAAAAAAGTAGGAATGGTTTTTCAAAGACCTTATGTGTTTAATCTTTCTATTTATGAAAATCTTGTCTTTGGAATAAAAATTCATCGGCTTCTTAAGAAAAAAAGTGAGATAGAGGAAGCAATAAAGAGTTCTCTTGAAAGTGTAGGTCTGTGGCAGGATATTAAAGATAAACTGAAAAGAAATGCAAAAATTTTAAGTTTAGAACAGCAACAAAGATTATGCCTTGCTCGGGTTCTTGTTCTTAAGCCAGAGATTATCCTTTTAGATGAGCCCTGCTCTACTCTTGATCCTATGGCTACCGCAAAAATTGAAGAATTATTATTAAAACTTAAAGAAAATTATACTATTGTTATTGTCACTCATAATATGCAACAGGCAGCAAGAATTTCTCAGTTTTGTGGTTTTATGCTTCTGGGAGAATTGGTTGAGTTTGATGTAACAAATAAGATTTTTACTTCTCCTCAAGATATAAGGACGGAAAACTATATTACAGGAAAGTTTGGTTAAAAAGGAGGTTGTGATGGATAGATATTTTGATGAAGAATTAAATAATTTGAAGGAAAAATTACTCAACATGTGCTTTTTTGTAGAGAAGATGATAGAAGAAGCAATAGAGGCTTTAAAGAAAAGAAAAATCTCTTTTATTGATAAAGTATTTGAAAAAGAAGAAAAAGTGAATTTGGCTCAGATAGAAATTGATTCTAAAGCTTTAGAGCTTATCGCTTTAAGACAACCGGCAGCCAGTGATTTAAGATTTATAATTTCTGTGATAAAGATGAATTCGGATTTAGAAAGAATGGCAGATTTAGCCGTAAATATTGCTGAAAGAGCAAAAGAATTATTAAAAGAACCTCCACTTAAACCTTTGATTGATCTTCCCCGTATGGCTACCTTAACTCAAAATATGCTGAAAAATGCTATTCAGTCGCTACTGGATAAAAATTCAAGTCTGGCAAGAAAGGTATGTGAAAGCGATAATGAAGTTGATAGTCTCAACGAACAGATTTTTCGTGAACTTATTACTTATATGCTTTCTGACCCTAAAAATATAAACCGAGCAATAAAATTAATCCTTATTGGAAGATACTTAGAAAGAATTGCCGATTTGGCTACCAATATTGCTGAAGATGTATATTATATTCTTGAGGGGAAAGATATTCGTCACCATATAGAGGAAAAAGAGAAAAAATAAAACTTCTTATAAAAATTATTCTTTAAAAACTTGAGAGTTTCTTTCTAAAAAAAGAAGGATTTTTCTATCCAGAGGGGCAAATTTGTATTTTTTTACTTCTTTTAGAGTAATCCAAGAAAAATCTTTACAATCACAAGGCGTCGGAATGCCTTTTTTTATAGAAGATAAAAAAAGATGAACACAAATTTTTAAATTTTTATCTTCATCCTTAAAAATACCTAAAAGTTTTTCTACTTTAATCTCTATCCCTAATTCTTCCTTTATCTCTCTTTCAATACATTCCTTAAAACTTTCATTTTTTCTGCATTTTCCTCCTGGAAATTCCCATAAAAGAGCAAATCTATCTTTTTCTTTTCGCTGACAGATAATAAATTCTTTTCTCTTTCTGATTAAAGCAGCAGATACCTTTAGCTCTCTCATTAATTAAAAGAAATAGGAAAGACCAACTAAAAGATTGTGCGTATCAATTCCTTTGTTAGGTTCTTTAGCACTGGCATTGGAGAAATGCCGGAAACGATACTCAAAGCTGATTGCTTTATTCTTTTTGAAAAAATAATAAAAACCAGCTCCCCCCTGAACCTGAAAACACCACTGTGTTGCCTCTTCATTAGTATGTTGAGTAGTATACTGAAGACCAGTTCCTGCATCAATAAAAGGCAAAAAGTTTCCTAACCGATACCCATATTTAAAAAGCATTCCACATCCACATTCAAAGTTATCTTGGGGTGAATATATATAGGCTAAATAAGGCTCTAAAACAAATTCCAGCAATCCTTTAACTTTTATCAAAGGACGATTTTTAATCTTAATTTTTTCTACCAATGGCTTTAAATCAAAGCCTAATCTTAAACCTACAGGGATAAGTTTATAATCATCTTTTTTATCTAAATTAGCTCTTCCTCTTCCTGTAAAAATCCCTAACTCTTTTAAATTAGAAGAGGCAAATAATAAACTATCAGAGAGAAAAATTATCAGAAGAAAAATAATAATTTTTTTCTTCTTCATTATCCTCCTTTTCTACCTGTAGAGTAATATTATATAAAATTTTTTTTATTTTTTAAATTTTTTTTAAATTTTTTTTAAAAAACTAATCAAATACAGTTTTTCACTTTTGCGAAAAAGTGAAATTTTTAAGTAAGTAAAAAGTAGCCGAAACCTGTGCCAATAATTTATTTTGATCATCTTTTATCTCTATCCTGCCAAAGATAAATCTTTTTCTTTTATTCATTACTTTTGCCTCAGCAAATATCTCTCCTTTATTAGAAGGCGATTTGAATTTTATTTCTAACTTTACAGTATAAAAAGAACTATGTGGATATTTAGAAGAAATAGCCACAGCCATAGCAGTATCAGCTAATGAGGCAATAGCTCCTCCATGGATTAAGCCATAAGGATTAGTAAATTCTTTCCGATAAGACATCCTCAGTTTAGCAAAACCATCCTTTGCTTCAACTATCTCCATCCCAAGATACCTCTCAAAAGGTGCTTTTGGTTTTTTAACAATTTCCATCTCTTTTTTAACTCTGAATTTTTTCAAGATTAACTTTCATCAAAAACAGAATAGATAAAATCCCCAAAACTGTACCATGTTGGAGAGAATTTCTTTATTTCTCATCTCCTGCAACCACTCATCAATATCTTCTTTTTTAAATTTCTATTGATTAGCAACTTTCGCGGTGAGGGTTTTGCCTCCTTTGCTATTTTATAAAGAGTGATTTTTCTATTTTTAAATATTTTGTGGTCTCTTCAAGAGGTATTATTTCAGAAAACCCTTCCATCAAAGCAAAAAGTTAAGTACATTTTCAAAAAAAAATTTTTCTTCCTATCAAGAAGAGACGGGCTTCATTATCAATTCAGAATGGAAAAAAGAAAAAGTTTTATTTTCTCTGTCTTTTTTCTTGCGCGGACACGTCGGAAGGATACTTTGAAAGAGTTTGAAACAGCTATCAAAACGGCTCCAGAATTAAACTCCAACCAAACTTTTCCCATAATTTTACTTAATTTCACTCATCAAAATAAAGGGAAAAATTTTTAAAAAACCCGCCTACCTCATATTCTCGGCATTCAGACCTCTCCCAGTCAACCTACACTCCGAACCTGCTCGCCCTTATAGACTTCCTCAAGCACCTGTCTTTCATCAGAGTTTGTCTTGCTTGTGCAAAGCAGATTCTGTTTTTAAGGAACAAAGAAGAAAGATTTGGTTTATCCTCGGCAAGATCTTTTAAATAGAAAGTTTAAAAGAAAATTCTTTTATTAAAGTCTTCTCAAGATAAGTGCTTTCATCAGCCTATGTTTTGGCGAAGTCAAAACAGGCAAAGGAATCTTCTCCCACCTATTACCCTAATTTTTCACCTTTATGATGTTTTATAACTTTACCTTCCACCATAAATATTACATCTTCACAGATATTCGTGGATAAATCAGCTATGCGTTCTAAACAGCGTGAGATTCTTATTAAATGGATTGAACGCTCAATGGTGGAAGAATCAGAACTCATGTAAGTGATTAATTCTCTTAAAATCTGGTCTCTTAAATTGTCAACAACACTATCTTTCTGACATACAGATTTTGCCAGGTTTGCATCTTTATTTATAAAAGAATCTACTGCGTTCTTTAACATACTTATAGTCTCTTCTGCCATTCGAGGAATATCAATTAAAGGTTTAACAAGGGGTCTTTCTACCAAAAATAAAGCACTTTCAGATATATTTACTGCTAAATCTCCAATCCTTTCTAAATCATTATTCATCTTTAAAACCATAAGAATTGTTCTTAAATCTCCTGCTTCTGGCTGATAAAGAGCAATTAAATTTGTGCATAATTCATCTAATTCTATTTCTAACTCATTCATTTTAGGTTCATATTCTTTAGTTACCTTTTCTAAAATTTCTTTTCTTTTTTTAACGAGCCCCTCAATTGATTTTTTAACCATATCTTCAGCTAAGCTTGCTTCCTCAATTAATTTTTTCTTTAATTCATTTAATTTTTCTTTTAACATAACCTCTCCTTTTTACCCAAATCTACCTGTTAAATACCTTTCAGTCAATTTATTTTGAGGAGTAGTAAATATTTTTTGTGTAGGACCAAATTCAACCAGATTTCCTAAGTATAAAAAAGCAGTGTAATCAGAGATTCTTGCTGCCTGTTGCATATTGTGAGTAACGATTACTATTGTGTAATTCTTCTTTAAATCTTCAATCAATTCCTCAATCTTTGCTGTAGCTACAGGATCTAAAGCAGAGCATGGTTCATCAAATAATATAACTTCTGGCTCAAGAGCTATACAGCGAGCAATACATAATCTCTGCTGTTGGCCTCCAGATAAATCTAAAGCAAATTTATCAAGATTATCTTTAACCTCATCCCATAAAGCAGCTTGTTTCAGTGTCTTTTCAACTTTAAAATAAAGATCTTGTTTATCTTTAAACATCTTATGAATCCTTAATCCATAAGCAACATTCTCAAATATAGATTTAGGAAAAGGATTAGGCATCTGAAATACCATCCCTATTCTTTTTCTTAAAAGTGTCTCATCGATATCATAGATATTTTGACCATCTAATAAAATTGTACCCTTTACTTTTGCCTCAGGTATTATATCCAGCATTCTATTTATTGATTTTATAAGTGAGGATTTACCACAACCTGAAGGACCAATAATTGCTGTAACTTTATTCTTCTCAATATCAAGATTTACATTCTTTATTACATGTGTATCTTGATACCAGATATTTAAATTACGAATAGAAATTTTAATTTTTTTACTGGTGATTTTCTCTACCATTTCCTTTTCCTTGCTCTTTTACGTATAAGGATAGCAACCAAATCTATACCCAAAACTAAAAAGAGCAAGACTAAAGCTGTTCCATAAGCAATAGGGATTTGAGCTTCAGGGTGTGTGCCTTCAGTCATTAAAGCATAAATGTGATATGGAAGCGCCTGAACTTCACTAAAGATTGAAGTAGGAAGCTTTGCTGAATAGAATGTGACAGCGGTAAAAAGTATAGGAGCTGTCTCCCCTGCAGCCCTCCCAATTCCTAATATTGCACCAGTTAATATTCCTGGAAGAGCATTAGGTAAGACGACTCTGTAAATAGTCTGCCATTTAGTTGCTCCCAAAGCTAAGGATGCCTCTCTGAAAGACTTTGGAACAGATGATATTGCCTCTTCAGAAGCGCGAATAATTACAGGCAGAATCAGTATTCCCAAAGTAAGTCCTCCAGATAAAATTGATACACCAAAACCAAAGTATTTAACAAAGACTGCCAATCCAAAAAGTCCAAACACTATTGAAGGAACACCGGCAAGATTATTTATTCCAATACGAATTATTCTTACCAGTCTCCCCTCTTTTGCATACTCAGCTAAATATATAGCTGCTGCCACTCCTAAAGGTAAAGAAAAACAAATCGCGCAAAGAGTTAAATAAAATGTTCCCAGAATTGCAGGAAAAATTCCTCCGGAAGTCATTCCTTGAGATGGCTTCTGAGTTAAAAATTGCCAGTTTATTACTTTTATTCCCCTGATACTGATAAAGTAAAGAATAGTAAAAAGAGAAAAAAGAATAAGAAAAGTAGCTAATCTTAAAATCGTAAAGCCAATAAATTCTTTAGCTTTCCTTAAATTCATCCTAATCTTTTTCTAAATCTTTGAGATAAAATATCAGCAAGGATATTAAAGCTTAAAGTAATTAAAAAAAGAACTATAGCAATAGCAAAAAGGGCACAGAAATGTGCGCTTCCTACAACTGTTTCTCCCATCTCAGCAGCAATAGTAGCTGTCATGGTTCTGACAGGTTCAAAAAAAGAATGTGGAATAACAGGAGCTCCCCCTGCAACCATTAATACTGTCATTGTCTCACCAATAACTCTTGCTATACCCAGAATAATAGCTGTGGTTATTCCTCCTCCTGCAGCAGGAAGAGTTACTTTTATAACAGTCTCCCATTTATTTGCTCCTAAAGCGTAAGAAGCTTCTTTAAATCTTTTGGGGACTGCTGAAATTGCATCTTCAGAGATACTTGTAATAGTAGGGATTGCCATAATACCCAAAATCAAAGAGGCTGTAAAAGCATTCAATCCTACAGCTAAATTAAAGATTTTTGCTACCTGAGGTGCTACAACTACCATTCCAAAAAATCCATAGACTACAGAAGGAATACCTGCAAGAAGTTCAATTACAGGTTTTATAAATTCCTTAATTTTGGGAGAAGCTATCTCTGAAATGTAAATAGCAGAAGCCACTCCTAAAGGAACAGAAATAACTAATGCTCCAAATGTAACTAAGAAAGACCCTAAAATAAGAGGTAATATCCCAAATTCAGGAGGTTCAGAAGTAGGATACCAGAATTTACCAAATAGAAATTCTTTGAAAGTAGTAACTTTAAAAATTGGCAACCCTTCTTTAAATAAAACTATAACGATCCCTAAAAGAAAGAAAATGGAAAGAGAAGCAAACAGACAAAAAAATCCTCTAATTAAATTTTCTTTTACTTTCCTCATACTTACTTTAAAGGAATAAAACCCTGTTCTTTAACTATTTTTTGTCCTTCTTTACTTAAAACAAAATCAATAAAATCTTTTGCTAATCCTTTTGGTTTCCCATTGGTATACATAAATAGAGGTCTGGAGATTGGATATGTGCCTTTTAATACAGTATCTTGTGAAGGTGTAACTCCTTCAATCTTTAAAGCTTTAACTTCTGGACTCAAGTATCCCAATCCCACATAACCAATAGCGCCTTTTGTGCGTTTAACTACTGAGAGAACTGCTGCATTTGAAGCCTGAAGCAGAGCATCTGGACGCACACGTTCCCCTTTTAAGACCAACTTTTTAAAACATTCAAATGTTCCTGAAGCAACATCACGCGATATAACAACTATTTTTTGATTTTTTCCTCCTAACTGGCCCCAGTTAGATATTTTGCCAGTATAGATGTCTTTAAGTTGAGTGAGTGTAAGTTCATTAACTGGATTTGAAGGATGAACAATTACTGCAATCCCATCCATAGCTATAACATGAGGCTCAGGATTTACTCCTTTTTCTTCAGCCTTTATTATCTCTTTTTTCTTCATAGGACGGGAAGAATCAGCAATGTCACATATCCCATCAATTAAAGCAGCAATACCTACTCCTGAACCTCCACCACGCACTGAAATATTTGCTTCAGGATGTTTTTGCATAAATACTTCTGCACATTTCTGAGCAATAGGTAAAACTGTAGTTGATCCCTGAATAACAAGCTTCTTTTCTTCTGCATGAACAAAACTTAATCCCAGAAAAGTTATAAATGTCCAGATTAAAATTACTCTTTTCATCTTAAACCTCCTTTCAAAACTTAAATTCCAACTGCACTAAAAATTCATCATTATCTACTTCCTCTTTGCCTGTTTTTTCATCATTAATATAGTATTCAGTCTTTAATTTAACATTTCTGGCTAATTCTGTAATCAAAGCAATGGTTAACATTTCTCTATCCCAGGAACAAGGTTTGGAAAAAGATTTCTCCCAGTCGGCATCAAACCTCCCATATCTTATTAAAGGCTCGAAAGACTTAAAGTAGGTTCTTTTAAACTTCCATTTATGTGAAGCTTGCAGGTACCAGCCATCTCTTTTTAACTTGCCATCTTCAAGTTGAGCATACTCACCTACCAGAGTTAATTTTCTTAACTTATTAAACTTATAATTATAAACTATACGTGCACCATACCGTCTCATCTTATCTGAAGTTGAGGTGTAGTTAGGTAACTTTGAACTTAATGTAGCTTTATCATCATCACTTAACTTGCCCCAGAATCCAAAGCCTAAAACATCAATCGTACCCAGATTCCCAATATCGGGTTTAACTCCCAATTTAACTCCATATTCCGGATGACCTGTTTTGTGTGATACATTACGCTTATCTGCCAGCATCTTATAACTGGAATCTTCTGATACCTGTTTAGTGCCAAGTCTTAAACCTTCACCAAAAGCAATGCCCCAATAAAAAGGAGATAGTTCTGCTTCCCAGTTTATCTGAAGCTGTTCATATCTCCACAAAACAGTTCCTAAGAGAGGATAACTTTCAGTCTTGCGGGAGATACCAATAAACCTATCTTCCAAACCTACAAATATTTTTGAGTTTAAAGGTAGATTTTTAAAATAGACTCCTCCTTCAGCAAAGAAAGCCTCATCTTCTTTAAATTCTATCTCACCTTTTAAGGAGATATTTGCATCTTTAAAACTTACCTCTGGCTTTAAAACAAACTTATCAAACTGAAATCTTGCATGAGAATCAGATATCCCATCATCCTTTTGCGTATCTCTAAATTCTACCTCTAACTCACCACCTAATCTGATATCCGCACCTTTAAGTGAAATAAGAACATCTGCTTTTTTTTGAGCAGTCTCTATTCTTATTTTTTCTACCTCTTCATAAGTAAGGATTCCTTTTTTGCGCAGTAAGTCCAAAAGTGGATCCTCAGCCTGCGCTTTAACTGAAAATACAAAGATTATCAAAAATACCAGACTTATTAACTTAAACTTTTTACCCATCCCCTCACCTCCTTTTTATTTCTGTAATAATCTATATAATTTTTTCCTAAATCGGTGTAGCTCTTTTTCTACTCGCTTTAAGGACTCTTCTACATAACCACCTTCAAGTTTTTCTGAATTTTCAATCTCAGCTACTACATTCTGTAAAGTAGCAAGTTGTGAACGTAAGAAACTGACGAAAAAATCTCTTTGCCAATCTGATATAGTTTTTATTCCCTTCTGTATATTATTCATTTCACCTCCTTTCGCTTTTTTACTTTTATACACTTAATCTATTAACTGCGTATAAATTTTCTGTTAATTTTTGGTTAATTTTTATTTTTCTTAAAAGTAACTGTTTGATTTGTCTTGGTTTTTCCTTGGAACCTTCTAATTTCTTAGCTATTTGAGATTTGAAAGAACCGTTAACTAAAGGTAAATAATCCTGATATAACTTTTCCATTATTTTCTTTTAGATTTATACAGAGCAGGTGTTAAAAGAGTATAAAGAAAATGTTAATTTTTGGTTAAGAAAGATAAGGAAACAAAATCTATTTTTGTGAAAACAAAAATTATTGAGAATAATAAAAATATCCCTCTTTGGGAAAGAGTTTTGAAGACATAGGAAGTAAAAGATTCCAAGATAAATATTTATTTAAATCTTGGCAGAGAGGATTTCAATAATTTTTTCCTCTTTGAGCATTTTTAAATTATTTATTATTCTTTTTCGCCATTCTAAAAATCTTAATCTTTAGGCATTCACTCCAAAAGGTAAAGAATAAGGTTTATCAATGGGCCTTCCTCTTTCAGGTACCAAAAATTCTATAAAAAAGGCAGGATGAACTAATCGCATATACCCTTTCTCTCCTCTAAAATCAACTATAAACCCCAAATGCTTCAAAATATCAGGAAGATCTATTTTCTTATTTATGGATGTAGGCTTGGGTATGAAAAAATCAACATCTCTTGTTCTTAAAGAAACTATGATAGGAGTTTTTCTTTTAAAATAGAACTTATAGAAATAGATACACCAGCTCCCAATAATTATTACATGGTTTAATACCCCCTGTTGTTGAAATATCTTTAGGACCTTAAAAAGGAGATTAACTTGCTTTCTTTCCACTCCTTATACTTTTCTTCAGGAAATCTATCTGTTTATTTACTTCACAAAGAAGCTTTTTGTATTTTTTACGGAGTTGCTTAATTTGGTTGAATTTTTTTATCTCTTCCTTGGATAATTTACCTTTGTAAAAATACTTAACCTTATTGCCTTCTCTCTTTGCAAGATAATAATATTTATGCCCTTTTATAACTTTACAGACCAACGCTCCCTTGGGAAGTTTCTTCAATTCTTTTTCATATCTTCTTTTTAGCCTTATTGAATTCTCTAATTCTTCTTTCAAAACACTCTTTATAGGTTCCATATCACATAATCTTTCTTGTTAACCAACAAATCTGATTAAATTATATATTGTTTGGTAACCAAAGTCAATGTTAACCAACAGAATTCCGAAGATGGAATCTGTTAGGTAAATTTTATGTGTGATTGCATTTAAAACCATTTCCACCCCTGGGGTGGAAATAGGTCAAGAAAGATAGGTAGGGAAAGTGATTGTAAATTCTGTTCCTTTACCAGGTGTGCTTTCTACATCTATTTTTCCATTGTGTAAAAGCACGATGTGTTTGACAATGGAAAGTCCTAAACCTGTGCCACCAAGTTTTTTAGAACGGGATTTATCTACTACATAAAATCTTTCGAAAATTCTGTCAAGATGTTCTTTTGGTATTCCGATACCTGTATCTTTCACCTTAATAATTACTTCTTTATCAGTCTGTCTTAATAAAACACTGACTTCTCCTTCTTCTGTATATTTAATAGCATTATCTATCAAATTTATGAACATCTGCTCCAATTTAAAAGGATCACCTTTAATAACCGGTTTATTTTCGCATATTAAATTTAATTTTAAATTTTTCTCTTTTGCTTTCTGCTCAAATATTTTGCATACATTTTTTGCGATCTCTTCTAAATTCACATCTTCTTCTATCTGAGTCAACCCCTTCTCTTCCAATTCTGAAAGTAAAAGCAAATCACTGACAATATTTATGAGGCGTTCTGTATGTTTTTTGATAATATCTAAATAGTGTTTTGAGTTGCCTTTTATCTCCTCTTCTAAAGTCTCAACATATCCTTTTATAGCTGTTAAAGGAGTTCTTAATTCATGAGAGACATTTACTACAAAATCTTTCTTTATTTTCTCCAGTTTCCTAAATTCAGTAATATCATGCAAAACAATTATCAGTTCTTCTTTAGAGGGTATAAAAACAAGACTGCACAAAAACACTTTTCCATTCAACTCTAACTCTTTTGAAGAGATTCTTTCTTCTTTTTTTGCCTTTTCAATTAATTTGTCCACCTCAGGGTTTCTTAAAACCTCCCACCAAAATTTTCCCTCTGGATTTATCTGAACAATTTTTTTAAAACTTTCATTAAAAAGAATAATCCTGCCTTTTTTATCTAAAACTAAAAGTCCTTCCTCAAGAAAAGATATGATGCTGTTTAATTCTTCCTGTTTTAAATTTAAGTTATCAAATAGTTGTTTTAATTCTTTACTCATTTTATTGAAACTTTCTGCTAATTTTCCTATTTCATCTTTTCTTTTAAACTTTACTTTTGCAGAAAAATCACCATCAGCCAATCTTTCAAATGCAGAAAGCAATTCATTTAAAGGATTGGATAAATCTTTTGAAAGTAAGAAAGATACCAAAAGAGAAAGAAAAGTCAGGAAAACTACTATACCAAAATGGAAAGTTCCAGAGAAAAACGTGAGAATCAATAAAAATAAAATAATCAGACAGAAACTTAAAAAAAATTTAAAAAACAGAGAGTGCTTCACTCTTCTATCTTGTAACCCACACCTCTTACATTTTTAATAAATTTTGCAGCTTCTCCCAATTTTTCTCTTAAATTTTTAATATGCACATCTATGGTTCTATCCAATACTGCTTTTTCATATCCCCATAAATGATCTAAAATCTGGTCTCTTGTAAATACCCATCCTTTTTTAGAAGCCAAAATCTTTAAAATTCTAAATTCAGTTGGAGTTAAATCTATTTTTTTATTCTCTACAAAAACCTCAAATTTATTAAGATCTATTAAAAGAATTTCACCTATCTTAATCTTTTTGCCAGAATCCTGTGTTTTTCTTCTTAAAACTGCTTTTACCCTGGCAACCAATTCTCTTGGAGAAAAAGGTTTTGTTACATAATCATCAGCTCCTAATTCTAAACCCAAAACTTTATCTGCTTCATCAGCTCTGGCAGTAAGCATAATAATAGGAATAGAACTAAAATTTTGATTTGATTTCAAATACTTGCAGATTTCAATCCCATCAGCATCGGGAAGCATAAGGTCTAAGATTATAAGATCAGGTATTTTAGAAGATAAGAATTTAAAAAAACTTTCTGCATTTAAGAATCCTTTAACTTTAAAACTAGCTTTAGTAAGGTGCAAGGATACAAGTTCTAAAATATCAAGTTCATCATCTATTACAGCTATTAATTCATTCATTTTTTGAAGTTAAAAGATTAACTTTCATCAAAAACAGAATAGATAAAATCCCCAAAACTGCACCATAGATAAATGTGAAATTAGGATTAAAATTCCAGAGTATTCCTGCAATTATTCCTCCTGGTAAAACTGCCAAACTAATACAGGCCTGAAACATACCCAAAGCTGTGCCTCTTAAATTCTCTGGTACAAAATCAGCTGCATAAGCACGACTTACCCCTTCTATTATCCCAAAAGATAAACCATACATAGCAAACAGAATTATAAACGTAACCCAAAAGTTAGCTAAAGTAAATCCTATACAGGTAAATGTATAGATAAGATAACCTAAAATAAGTGTCTTCTTTCTGCCTATTTTATCTGAAAGTATACCTGCAGGGGTTGAGGAAAGAGCATAAATAATATTAAACCAGACATAAAGAAGAATAGGTAAAGCTGTAGATAATCTCAGATTAAATATATCTTCAAATATGATTTTTGATTTTAAAACAAAAAACATATAACTGAAATTCCCTAAAGCAAAAAGGGTTACAGCTACCAAATACCATTTAAAACCTGAAGGCAAATCCTTCAAACTCATCTTTAAAGATAAACTCAAAGGAAAATTTTCCTTTTCTTTAACAAATAACAAAGGTAATAAAGCAAAAAATCCAATAATTGCGGCTATAAATAAAATTGATTTAAGTTCTAATTTCAAAAACCAGAAAAAGAAAAAAGCACCCAAAGCTCCCAAAAAAGCACCCAAAGTATCTAATGTACGGTGTATTCCAAAAGCTTTGCCTTCTGATGAAGATGAAGCTGAAGAGCTTATAATAGCGTCTCTTGGAGCTGTGCGTAAACCTTTTCCAATCCGCTCAAGAGGTATTAAAAATGCTAAAGTTGACCATGTTTTTGCAAAGGGAAATAAAAATTTCATAAAAGAAGAGACAAAATACCCTCCAAATACAAAAGGCATCTTTTTACCAAATTTATCTGATAAATACCCTGAGAAAACTTTCAATATCCCAGAAATACTATCCCCCAGTCCACTGATTAACCCTACAGCAATGCCTCCTCCGCCTAAAGAAGTGATAAAAAAAGGCATAACAGCAAAAATCATATCACTTGAGATATCATTTATAAAACTGGTCAACCCTAAAAAAATAACATTTAATCCTATTCCTTTTAAAAATTTATTTTTCATCAAAATTTTATTAATTTGCGTATATTAGGTAGTATTCTTTTTGTTGCTTGGAAACCTTTTGTTATCGCCTCTTTTCTGTGATAAAAATCCAAAACTTTTAAATTACCTACCTCAGGTGTTATTACTATATCTGCCTCTTTTGCTTTCAGTTTTGCTATCTCATACTCCATAAGATAAATTGACTGAATAAGAACTTCAAAGATATTTGGTGTATTTGGATCTATTCTTTTTACTTTATTTTGAACTTTTGCCTGAAAAGTAGCAAAAGCTTTCCAAAAATCCTTAAAATTCATTTTTTGGATAATCCTGTTAAGTTTTCCATTTAAAGAATTTATATCTTTTTTAACTTGAGATTTTGAAATTAACTTGGAAGTTTTCTTTTTGTGAACATACATACGCTTATTCTTTAATTTTTGAATCACATTGCAGGCAATAACAAATGTAGCTCCCATATTCCTAACTACACCAGCAGGAACAGGATTAACTACGCCTCCATCTATTAAAAATCTTTTGTCGTATTTAACAGGCATAAATATTGCTGGCATAGATATACTTGCTCTCACTGCCTCTATAACAGAACCTTCTTTTATTATCACTTCCTCACCAGTATTGATATCAGTAGCTATCACTGCCAGAGGGATTTTTAAATCTTTAAATTCAATATCTCCAATAATAGCTTGCAATAATTCCTTAATCTTCTGACCATGGATAAGCCCTTTAAGCATAAAGATTAAATTAGGATCTATTAAACGAGCAAGCTTTCTCCAGTCTATTCCCAAAACCATCTCTTCAAGAGTTGCTACTTCACCTTTGCTGGCAAAATATGCTCCCACAAGTGCACCTATACTTGAACCAGAAATATAATCTATAGGAATTCCTTCTTCTATCAATGCTTTCAATACTCCAATATGAGCTAATCCTCTTGCTGCACCACTTCCCAAAGCTAAACCAATTTTTAATTTTTTCTTCTTAAAAATTCTCATCTTATAATCTACCTGAACGCAATATCGCTATAACTAACCATAATCCTAAAATTCCAGCAATAAGAAAACCAAAAATTCCCAATACAGGAAAACCTAAAAACAGAGGACCTCTATTAGTCTGCATGATTATAGAAGAACCTATAATCAAAGCAGCAATAACTACACTAAAAGCAATCCGATTACTTACTTTATCCATCTGGAGTATGAAGTTTTCTAAGCCTTTATGTTCAAATTCTACTTTTAAGTTTCCTTTTTTTATCTTATTAAAAATTAAGTTTAAGTCTTTCGGTAATGAACTTGTAAAAAGATACAATTCTTTTGTAAATTTCCTCAATTCTTTTGCTATCCTTTTAAGACTATACTTTTCTCTTACCAATTTTTCTACAAACGGTTTTGCGCAAATAGCCACATTAAACTCAGGATCTAATTTCTTCCCCACACCTTCAACAGTTATTAATGCTTTACTTAAAAGAAATAAACTGGGTGGTATCTTTATTTTATTTTGCAAAATAACATTTATTATATCCATCAAAAACTGACCCATCCTTAATTCTTTTAATGGAATTCCATAATAGCTATCCATAAGCTCTTCTAAATCTAAACTTAATCTCTTAATATCTGCCTCTTCTACTACTCCCATTGCAATGAGAGAATCAACTATTCCAGATACATTCTGCTCAACAATAGCAGTTAAGATACTGGCAAGCTGAAGTTTTGTCTCTTCATCCAGACGACCTACCATACCATAGTCTACAAAGGCAATCCTATTGTTATCTAAGACAAATATATTGCCAGGATGAGGGTCGGCATGAAAAAATCGGTGAATAAAAATCTGTTTTAATACAGCATTGGCTCCGTTTATAGCTATCTGTTTTCTATTTAATCCTGACTTTTCTATTTTTTCTATATCAGTTATCTTTATCCCTTCAATTCTTTCTATGGTTAAGATTTTTGCTGTTGATAAATCTCGAAAAACTTGGGGAACATACACTGTATCATCATCCTTAAAATTTCTTCGGAATCTTTCAATATTATTTGCTTCTATATTAAAATCTATCTCTTTCAGGATTGTTCTTTTAAACTCTTCTACTATTCCCACAGGATTATAGATTCTGCTTTCTTTAATATACTTTTCTACTAATTTTGCTAATCCATATAAAATCTCCAAGTCAGTAGTAATCACTTTTCTTATATTGGGTCTTTGAACTTTCACAACGACCTTTTTTCCTGTTTTTAATTCTGCTAAATGCACCTGTGATAAGGAAGCTGCAGCTATAGGTTGAGGAGAAAAATTACTAAATATTTTATCGATAGGTTGTTTAAACTCATTCTCAATTTGTGCTTTTACTTTCTCATATTCAATAGCAGAAGCTTCATCCTGCAATTTCTCAAATTCCCTACAAAATTCTAATGGAATAAGATCAGGACGTGTGCTTAATATCTGACCTAATTTAATAAATGTGGGCCCCAGCTCTTCTAATACCTTGCGAACTCTAACTGGAAGAGGTTCTTTGATTACCTCTGGCTTTTTGAAAAGTTTAAATTTAATAAATCTTGTTTTAATATTTAAACGGTCAACTATATAACCAAAACCATGCCTGATAAGGACCTGAAGTATCTGATGTAATCTTTTAATATTATGAATCTTTTGGGTAACACCTGGAAGCATTAAATTTAATTTTTTCTTACTTACTCAACCTTTCTTTCAATTGTTCTATCTCAGATTTAAGTTCGTTTAATTCTTTACGTGTTGCTAAATCCAATCTTTCTATTATACCTTTAACTATTTTTTCAATCTGAGCCTCTAATTCTTTCCTGGTTTTTTCTCCTTTCTCCAGCAATTCATTAACCAATTTTTTACCTTCCTCCTGACTGACTTCACCTTTTTTAACCAGCTCTTTTACGATCTCTTCTACTTTCTCCTTAGTTACACTAAAGACCCCCAAACCCAGATTGAATACTTTTCTTAAAAAATCCTGCATAAATCTACCTCCTTTTGTCTGATTTCATTATAAATCAGGCAAGATTTTTTTTCTTGCCTTGTGAGACGAACAGACAATCTTTAAAAAATATCTTGCCTGATTTATTTTTTATTCCACCTTAGCAAAAAGTCTTTCTCTTTTCTTTCTTATATTCTCCCTTATTTCTTTATAATAAGGATCTTCCTCCCAGATTTTATCATAAAGATCATGAATTTGCCTGCTGTACTCATCTAAAAACCTTGCTGCTTTTCCTTTTAATAAAACATCACCTGCTCCGTCAGTAGAATAAGCATTGTATTTTTCTACAAGCTCCCTTAAAACCCAGGGCTGGTCAATTATCTGGCAGGGAGTTAAAAGATTATCACTGTAGGGGCAGGAGGCTTCTTCCCACTGAATCCTTTCCCTCATTTCCCTAAAAAATGGGGAATTGAAAATCTCTTTTAAACTTTTACCACTTTTTATATTATCCACAGCAAAATGAACAAAAGCACAAGGCTCAACATCTCCCCTATGATTTATATGACAATATTGACGCGCTCCAGCAATACACCCCTGAACAAAAGGACCATCATTCCAGAAATCTCCTACAAATAAAGGAAGGGTTTCTCTTACCTCTTTCAACTTTTCTCTTAATTTATTTCTCTGGGAAGGCAAAGGCACCAAACCTAAATCCGGATCTTTTCCTAAAGGAATATAATGGAAAAACCACCCAATATAGCAACCTTTCTCTATCATTAATTTAAAAAACTCATCAGAAGTAATTATATCAGTATTATAACGAGTTTGGGTGACAGAAAAACCAAACATTACCCCTGCCTCTCTTAAATTATCCATTGCCTCCATTACCTTACGCCATACACCTTTTCCTCTGCGAGCATCTGTCTCTTTCTCAAATCCTTCTACAGACAAATTCACTTCAACATTTCCCAATTCTTGCAGTCTTTTTGCCATTTTTTTATCAATCAAAGTTCCGTTAGAATAAACCTGAAAATACATATCTGGATGTGAAGCATAAATATCTAACATATCTGGTCTTACAAATGTCTCTCCTCCCTGAACAGTAATAAAATAGATTCCTAAAGATTGTGCTTCATCTAATATTCTATCCCATACTTCTTTTGGTAAATCTTCATCTTTTTTATAACTTTCTACAGAACAGCCTTTACAGCGCAGATTACATTTCATCGTAGGAGAGATAACAAAAAACCAGGGAATATGAAAACCTTCTTTTTCCTCAATCTCTTTTCTTATTTTGTCAGAAACAAAACAGGCATTGATAAAGAAATTCTCCACAAGTTTGTTTAAGCAGTTGGGATGGAGCTCTGTCCAGATTCTTTTTGCTAATTTTACAGAAGGATGTCCTTTCTCAAAATATTCTCTTACAATTTTTATTGCTTTTCTTATTCCTTCATCTTGGGGAAGTTTCTCCACCAAGTAAGTGGCTCTTATTAAATTTTTCTCTGACATACGAGGAAGCATTTTTAAGACATTTTTTATTATTTCTTTTTCCATCTTTTCTCTAAAATTCATCCTGCCTCCTTTCTTTAAAATAAATTAAATCCTCATACCTTCTACCTCTATTCTTTTAGCAACTTGAGAAACTCTTTCTAGTATCTCAATTAAAAGTTTTCTTTCTTTTTCTGTTAATTTTTCAAGAATATTTAAAATATATCTTTGCTTTTTCTTATTTATCTCCTGAATAATCTTTGCTCCTTTTTCAGTCAAATTAATCCATACTATACGGCGGTCTCTTAAATCTTTAATCTTTTCAACAAATTGCTTTTTTGCCAAGCGATTAACCAACTCTGTCATTGTGCTTAAAGCAACTCCTAAATTCTTACTTAAATCAGAAACCATACACCTTCCTTTTTTGATTAATATATTTAAGGTAAGATACTGCTGAAAAGTAATTTTGATTCCAAGTAATTTATGTAAATCAGGAATTTGAAAATGTTTAACTAAAACAGGAAGTAGATTATCTAAATGAGAGATGTAATTATACAATTCTTTTTTCCTCATCTTCTAAAAATACTTCGTATGCCTAACTATTTTATTGATAATAACACTCTCTATTAAAATGTCAAGAAAATTATTTCTACGATTATTTATGTAATCTCCTCAACTGATAAGACAAATGCTTTCACACCCTCTTTTCCTATTTCTTTCGCAAATCTTTTATTCTCTCAATAAGTTTATCTTTTCTATCCTCCTCTAAAGCTACCATCAAAAACTGAATTTATTGCTGGTCAGATATGTGTACCTAAATGAAATCCACTTAATTTACCTACTCCTTCTGCCTCTTTAAATCTTGTATAACCGGAAACTTCTATTTCTTTTAAAACTTCTAACACTTCATCACCAATAGCAACGTTATAACAGATAATCACCAATTTCACTTCTACCTCCTACTTTTTACCATTTCCACCCCAGGGGTGGAAATGAATAGATTATTACTCTAAAATTAAATGTTTAATTTTTTCTAGTTCTCTCTGATATGAAATTCTACTTTCCACAAAATTTTTATAAGATGAAGGTGAAATATCTATCAAATCTTCATAAGAGCAAATTCTATTCATCTTTTTTATTTTGCCAAGATATTCAAGGTAAGAGGAATACGGCCATTCCTCAGGTTTTTTCACAAGTCCTGCGCTTGTAGGATTTAAGTGAATATATCTGGTTAAATGAAGTAACTGCTCATCTGTTTCTACTAATACATTCTTGAATTTCCCCTCCCATAAAGGACCTCCTCTTTTATGTTTAGTATTAAAATAGCGAGAATAACTATTAAGAACATTGCCCATAAAAGTAGAAATCCCTCCTTTTTTTAATTGTTTTAGAATAAGATGAAAATGAGTGGGCATAATACAATAGGCAATTATTTGTACTATTTTTTCTTTACCAGATAAATAAGAAGATAAATTTTCATCAAAATTTTCTTTTGTTTTAATCTTCACAAAATAATTGAATTTATAGGGAGGATCTTTTATTTGATAATATCTAAAAAGATTTCTCATTCTTAAAAATTCATCATCATTATTAAACACTACAAAATCAGCAATACTTTTATTAAAAACATGGTAAACCTTTCCTGTAACAAGTGGAATTTTTCTCTTCATTGACTTAATTCATTATACCATTTTCAACCATATATTTCCACCCCAGGGGTGGAAAAATGGTTTTTTTAATTATCATTCAACAAAAGGTCGCCAGAAAGAGTATATTTGGGTGGATACTCCAAAGCTTTACAAAAATTTTCTTCTGTAAAGCTGTAAATTTGACATTTTATTCTCAAAAGATTTTATCAAGTTATAGTATTACACCCTCCAGAGACTTATACGCAAAAATATTGAGGAATATTTGTTACATTAAGAGATGGCTGCGCATTTTCTCTTAATTACCTTTAATCTTTCCTCTTCATTATTTAAACTGCTTCCACTTCCTTAATTTCGGGAATTTTTTCCTTCAACCTCTGCTCAATTCCTAACTTTAGTGTATATGTACTCATAGGACAAACACTACAAGTTCCCTTAAGTCTTACCTTAACCACACCATCCTCAGTAACATCAACAAGTTCCACGTCTCCACCTTCCATCTGAAGCATGAGTTTAATCTCCTCAAGCACCTTTTCCACTTTTTCCTTCACAATACTCACCTCCTATATTGCTATTTATTCCGCATAACATATTGTCTCATGTTTTGTTAAGACTAAATCATAAAAAGGTTTTTTAGCAAAATTGGAAAAATAAACCTCCAAAAAACAAAACCTCACTATTTACCTCCCATTCTTTCCTCATATCATAGATAAATATCTCTCACCTGTATCAGGTAAAATAACAACAATTAACTTATCCTTATTTTCCTCTCTTTTAGCTACTTCAATTCCTGCCCAGATAGCAGCACCTGAGGAAATTCCCGCCAATATTCCCTCCTGCCTAGCTAGCCTCCTCATCATCTCAATAGCATCTTCATCATTAACCTGAATTACTTCATCAATCAGATCCAATCTTAATACATCGGGAATAAAACCTGCACCAATTCCTTGAATTTTATGCAAACCAGGCTTACCTCCTGAAAGAACTGGAGACCTCTTGGGTTCAACAGCAATCGCTTTAAAATCCGGCTTTCTCTTCTTTATAACTTCTGCAATACCAGTAATTGTGCCTCCTGTCCCTACACCTGCTACAACTATATCTACTTGACCATCAGTATCTTTCCAAATTTCCTCAGCTGTTGTCTCCTTATGTATCTGGGGATTAGCTGGATTTTTAAACTGTTGGGGCATGAAGGAGTTAGGTATTTTTTTGAGAAGTCGCTCTGCTTCTTCAACTGCTCCTTTCATCCCTTTCTCTGCAGGGGTAAGAACTATCTCTGCTCCCAGTAGAGATAAAAGCTTTCTTCTTTCAACTGACATACTTTCCGGCATCGTTAAGATAAGCCTATAACCTCTTTGAGCACATACAAATGCTAAAGCAACTCCTGTATTACCACTGGTGGGCTCAATTATTACAGTGTCTTCATTTACCAATCCTTCTCTTTCAGCTGCTTCAATCATAGAAACACCTATTCTATCTTTTATACTTCCACAAGGATTGTATGACTCTAATTTAGCCACCAATTCTGCTCTCAACCCTTTACTTATTTTCCCTAATCTCACCAGCGGAGTATTCCCTATTAACTTAGTAATATCTTCAGCTATTTTCATATCCATCTCCACATTCTCATTAAACTAAACTATCATCCCAGTTTAAATTTGATAATTTACATTCTTAGTTACTTTCTCTTTATAGAGAAGGATTAAGTCTTCCAAGGTGAATGAATTTAATGTATCCCTGATAACATCTCTCATTTTCAACCAAATCTCACGGGTAGCACATATAGATAGACGCTGACAGTAAGAAAAATCTTTGATGCAAGGAACAAGACTTAAATCACCTTCCAAAATCTCTACTATTTTTAAAAGACTAATTTCTGAGGGTTTCTTAGTCAGAATGTAGCCTCCATAAACTCCTCTTACTGAAGATATGAACCCGGCTGATTTTAAAAAGAGAGCTAATTGACTTAAGTATTTCTCAGAAATCCCCTCTCTTTTTGCAACTTCTCTTAAATAAACCGGACCTTTCCCATAATTTAAACCTAACTCAAGCATAAACCTTAATCCAAATCTGCTTCTTGTTGTTAACTTCATAATAATCTCTATTAATTCTATCAAATTAGTAGATTTTATCTAATTAAAAAACTCTGTCAAGCAAAAAAATTAGTACAATTAGAAGCTCTTTGAAAGTATAAAAAAATAAGCCTCTAAATTAAATGAAAGAAACTATATGATTTAAAAAAACCAATTCAACCTACGAGGTTGAACTAAAAAATTTAGAAGTAATTTACAAAATTAAAGTCTTTATTTTAAAAACAACAAAAGTTATGGTTTCAGAGAACGCCTGTGCCAAACTCCACAGCCCACACCTTTAATGTAAATAAGTATTTCTCTCTTTTTCTGAATTTTTCATAACCAGACGCTCACCATTCCATCTCTAAATTCTTACCATCCTCACCCCTGAGGCAGAATATTTACAATTTTCCTCCAAAAACACCAAAACCAAGAGCCACAGCACTCACACAGGCACCCATAACAAGGAAAGCCCTTAAAACATCTCCACCCCACAATAGTGCGTTTAAGGTTCCTAAAATAGCCCCGGGTATAAAAAAACCTATTATCCAGAAAAATCCCTTCTTTAGATCTAAAAGATAACAGTATCCAATCTGGAAAATTAAAAATATAATGCCAAACTTAACTCCACATATAGGCACAAGAGAAGGAATAAGTATTATTTCTGAAACAGCTCTTGGAAAAGTGCCTATACCAACAACTATTCCTACTGCCATCATTAAAGCTGCTAATCCTTTTTTTAATAATTCCTGAAATTCCAAATTATCCATATTCCCTTATCGCCAATCCGGCCACATATAAAGGTCAACTATTTTACCTGTTCTAAAACGAGTAAGATCCCGCATACTTTTAGGAGCAATCCATTTTTTGTTCTTACCATCAGCATCCATCACTAAAATCCCATTCCCCCAATATTTTTCAAAAACAATCTTTTGTCCATCAGGAGACCAACAAGGTCTAATACCATCATCTGTCAGTTGCCTTATATTTCCACTATCAACATCTATTACATAAATAGCAAAACGTGGAGATGGGCCAACATAATCCATATCTACTACATATCTTGAGGAATAAGCGATCTTTTTGCCATCAGGCGACCAGGCAGGTGACTCATCACACTCTCCATAAGTCAGCTGTCTTTTTCCTGTTCCATCTCGATTTATTATCCAAATTTGTGATTTTCTTGAACTTCCTGTACCAGATTCAATTGTATAAGCTATTTTTGAACCATCTGGTGAAAAATAAGGATTGCCTGGAATATGAAAACCTAAATATTCATCCAGACTTTGAATATTTCCATTATCAACATTCATTACCATCCAGCGATATTCTCCTTCACTATCTTGACTTAAAAAAACAATCTTTTCATTTGATAACCAACGAGGATAAAGACAATTGCCTTCAGAAAATGTCAATTGTCTCTCACCAGTTCCATCAGTATTAATTATATAAATTTGATGAGAAAAGCTAGGTATCATTCCTAAAAGGGGAACTCCTCCTGAAGGTGTTCTTGCTGAGACAAAAACAACTCTTTTTCCATCTGGAGAAAGCTTAGGCATAGTATCATAGAAATTATTATATGTAAGTTGTCTCTTCCCTGTACCATCTGGATTCATTATATAAATTTCTGTACGATGAATGTCAAGTTTTCCATTAATAAGTGGCTCATAGATATAGACAATTTTGCCTTTAATTCCATTTGCAGAGCTAAATTTATGAATAAAATCAGAAAGGTTAAATTTACTAAAATCAGTCTTCCAGATAAAAAAGGCTATCAACAATAAAACAACTAAAACTACAATTTTTTTATTAGTCATTTGTAGCTTCTTACTATTTTACCACTTTTTCTACCTACACCCAACATTTTGCAACAGTCTGAAGAAAATAAACGACATGAATACAGATAAAAACCCTATCATTCTCTGATAAGAAATATTGCTAAAAGTTATGCTTATCTTTTTTATTCTTCAATACTCACTACTAATCTCTACAACAGAAAATACAATCTCAGAAATGGTGGGATGCGGAGGGATAACTTTTTTTAAATCTTTACAGGAAAGGTTCGCTTTTATCGCTAAGGCAAAAATATTAATAATTTCTGAGGCTAAATGAGAAATAATTGTCGCTCCCAATATTTTTCCTTCTTCATCTACCAAAATCTTTATAAATCCCTCTTTATCATCATAAACATAAGAGGAAGAGAAAGGAGCAAAGTGTGTCTTAATTACTTTATATTTTATCCCCTTCTTAACTAAATCTTCTTCTTTAAAACCTACCCAGGCTACTTGTGGCAGAGAAAAAACCACCTCAGGAAATTCTTCCTCATCTATTTCTTCTTTTTCTCCCAAAATATTTTTTATTATTATCTGTGCCTGCCTTTGGGCTAAATAGGCATACATCTTTTTTGAGGTAACATCACCACAGGCATAAATATTTTTTATATTTGTCTGTAAAAAAGTATTTGTCTTTATCCCTCCCCAAGAATTTTTCTCAATACCTATCTTCTCTAACCCTGGAATTTCAAAAGAAGGCTTTCTTCCCACACAAATTAAAATTTTATCAAATAAAGAAAGATCTAAATCTTTAAAATCAGAGGAGGTATGTATTTCTATTCCTTTTCTTTTCAAAATAATCTTCAATCTTTTGGCTACTTCCTCATCTATAAAAGGCAAAATTTTTTCTTCTTTTTCTACCACTACAACCTTTTTCCCTAAACAATTCAGTAAAGAAGCGGTCTCTATTCCTATGCTTCCTCCTCCAATTATAAGAAAATTTTCATCCTCCTCCTTAATTGAAGAAAACAAATCCTGAGCAAATATAACTTTATCTTTCCCATTATCTATATTTATAGTTTTAGGCAAAGACCCTGTGGCAATGATTATATTTTTTGCTTTTACCAAATCCTGATTAACTTTTAAAGTATTTTCATCAACAAATTCTGTCTCTCCCCAAAATACCCGAACTCCTCTGCGAACAAGATTATCCAAGGAAGTTTTTTTCAAATAAGATATAACTTTTTTTTCTTCTTCAAGAATAAAAGAAAGAGATTTGTTTCTCTGGGCAAGGTTTAAAGATAATTTAAAAGGAACGCATCCTTTATTAACACAAATTCCTCCCCAGCTTTGAAAATCTTTCTCAATAATAGCTGTCTTAAGATTATTTTTACAGGCGAATTTGGCTGCTTCAATTCCTCCTGCCCCTGCTCCAATAATAGCTAAGTCATACATTCTTTAAAAATTTTTTCTGCTTTCAGCAATTCCTCTTTTTCTTCTTTAGATAATTCTATTTCAAGAATATCAACTATCCCTCTTCTACCAATTATGCAGGGAAGCCCTATGCATATATCCCTCAAGCCATATTCTCCTTCTACATATACAGAGACAGGCAATATCTCTTTTTTATCTTTAACAATTGCCTCAATCAATCTAAACGCAGATAAAGAAGGAGCAAAATAAGCACTTCTTGTTTTTAAAAATTGAACAATTTGAGCGCCCCTTTCCTTTGTCTTTTCTCTTAAAATTTTTAGCTTTTCTTTATCCATTAAATTTTCAACATCAATATTTTTTATCTTAGTTTTAGAAAGCAGGGGTATCATATCTTTACTGTGAAAACCAACCACCAATGTATCAATACAGGAGGTATGAATTTTCATCTCTTTATAAAGCAGATTTATAAAACGAGCCTGATCAAGAATTCCTCCCATACCTATTACTCGTTCTCTTTCAAACCTGAGAGTTTTTTTTACCACATAAGTAATAAAATCTACCGGATTGGTAATAACCACCACAATTGAGAAAGGGGCAACTTTTTTTATTTTTAAAGATACATCACGAGCTATTTTAATATTATCTTTTAAAAGATCATAACGTGTTTGACCTTCTTTTCTTGCCCTTCCACAGGCTATAATCACAATATCTGAATCTTTCACGTTCTGCCAGTTATGTGTTCCTATAATCTCACAAGAAAAATTTAAAAATGCCCGTGTGTCTTCTAAATCCAGTGCTATCCCCTTTGCCAAATCACCACTGATATCTAAAAGAACCAATTCTTTTAAATCAAGCTTGGATAAAATATGAAAAGCTAAATTACTTCCTACATTACCTGCTCCAATAATGGAAATCTTTTTTACCATTATTCTTTTACTTCTTTTATTTTTTCAATTATTGCTTCTGCCATCTGAAAGGTAGAAACAGATGAGGAATCATCTTTGGCTGGTTTTAAATCATAAGTAACATATTTCGCTTCTTTTATAACTTGCCTTACTGCTTCTTCCAAGGTATCTGCAGCTTTCTCTTCTCCTAAATATCTTAACATCATAACTGCAGATAATATCGTTGCTGTGGGATTAACTTTATTTTTTCCTGCATATTTGGGAGCTGCTCCATGCACTGGTTCAAAAATAGCACAATCATTGCCAATATTTGCTCCAGGACTTACCCCCAATCCTCCAATTAATCCTGCACATAAATCAGAAACTATATCTCCATATAAATTAGGAAGAACCAAAACATCAAATTTTTGAGGATTTTTTACAAGTTGCATACATAAATTATCCACAATAACATCCTCTGCCTCTATATGAGGAAATTTTTTTGCCACTTCATAAAAGGTATCTAAAAAAAGTCCATCTGTTGCTTTCATAATATTAGCCTTATGGGCACAGCTAACTTTTCTTCTTTTATTTTTTTCTGCCCACCTGAAGGCAAATTCACAGATTCTTAAAGAGCCTTCATAAGAGATCGGCTTTAAAGAGATAGCACTATCTTTTCTTATCTTTTTGCCTTTTATTTTCTCTATCCATTCAATTAATTCATAAGTCTTTTCATCATCTTTATTAAATTCAATTCCTGCATATAAATCTTCAATATTCTCCCTGATTACAACAATATCTACTCCTTCTTTTGCCTGAGGAATACCCTCAAAAGATTTGGCAGGGCGAAGACAGGCAAAAAGATCCAAAGTTTGTCTTAAAGCTACATTTATAGAACGAAAACCTCCTCCTACAGGAGTAATAATAGGACCTTTCAAAGCTACTTTATTTTTTCTGATAGAGTCTAATGTATCCTGAGGAAGTAATTCGCCTTTTTCTTTTAAGGCAGGTTCTCCTGCTTTTTTAATCTCCCATTCTATATCCAATCCTAAAACATCAACGCATCTTCTTGCCGCCTCAGTTACCTCTGGTCCTATACCATCTCCAGGGATGAGGGTAATTTTATACTTCATCAAGCTGGAAGTCTTTATATCTTTTTAAATAGTTAACAATTCCTCCACATTTAATCAAATCTTTTCTAAATTTATCCCATAATTTAAACTCTATACTTAAAGAAGTAGTTAAATTCTTAATTATTCCTTTGTTTACATCCACCTCTATTATATCGGTTTCATTTATCTTATCCGTATCTGCCTCAATTAAAGGCAAACCAATATTGAAAGCATTGCGATAAAATATACGTGCAAAGCTTTTTGCTACTACACATAAAATCCCTGCTTCTTTTATTACCAAAGGTGCCTGCTCCCGAGATGAACCACAACCAAAATTTATCCCTCCTACAATTATAGACTGGTGAGGCGAAATCTCTCTGTAAAAATTGGGTCGGATATCTTCAAAAATATGCTCACAAAGTTTTCTCATATCGGTAATAGAAAATTTATATCTTCCGGAAATAATAAAATCTGTATTGATATTATCCCCAAATTTAAAAACTTTTCCTTTAAACTTCATAAATTTTCAAAATCAGCTACATTTTTTACTTTACTTAATGCAGTCTCACGTGTAATTACGCCTTTTTTATATAACTCTTTTAAACACTTATCCATCGTATGCATTCCGTGTTGAGCCCCCATCTGAATTAAAGAAGGAATTTGAGCAATTTCTCCTTCACGAATTAAATTTCTTATACCGGGAGTGGCAATCATTACCTCTGTGGCTAAAACACGACCTCTTCCATCAGCACGAGGAAGTAATAATTGCGAAATTACTCCCTGAAGACAATCAGCCAATTGCACCCTTACCTGTTTCTGCTGATAAGGGGGGAACACATCGATAATTCTCTGAATTGTCTGAGGAGCATCAGGAGTGTGCAGAGTTGCCAGAACTAAGTGTCCTGTCTCAGCAGCTGTTAAGGTTGTGGCGATAGTTTCTAAATCACGCATCTCTCCTACAACAATAACATTAGGGTCTTGTCTCAATGCTCTTCTTAAAGCCTCAGGGAATGAATGGGTATCAGCGTAAACCTCCCGTTGTTTTATTATACTTCTTTTATTTGTATGGTAAAACTCAATTGGATCCTCAATACAGATAATTATTTCTTCCCTTTCCCGGTTAATAACATCAATCATTGCTGCTAAAGTTGTGCTTTTTCCCATTCCTGTAGGACCGGTAACTAAAACTAACCCATTGGGCTTTCTAATCAAATCGTAGGCTACCAAAGGCACACCTAACTCTTCTAAAGAAGGAATCCTTGAAGGAATACGCCGGAAAGCTGCTTCCACATTACCTTTCTGATAATGCACATTTACGCGGAATCTGTCCAACCCGGGCATAGAAAAAGAAAAATCAAGTTCTCTATCTTTTTCAAAAATCGCTTTTTGGTCGTCAGTAAGAATACTGTAAATTAATGCTTTTGTCTCCTCACCCGTCAATGGTTTCATATCCAAAAAATGCAACTTTCCATCAATACGCAAAACAGGAGGGCTATTTACAGTTATATGCAAATCACTTGCGTTTCTCTCCATAGTAATTTTAAAAAGAGTATTCATATCAACCATAAAACCCTCCTCTTAATTTAAAAATTTGCGTGGATCAGTAATCTTTCCTTTTATACTTGAAGAAGCAACGGTTGCTGGAGATGCTAAATAAATGAAACTTGAAGGATTCCCCATTCTTCCTTTAAAATTACGATTGGCAGTAGAAATAACTACTTCGCCATCTGCAGGAACTCCCTGATGTGTTCCCACACATGGTCCGCATCCAGGAGGTAAAATAATTGCTCCTGCTTCAAGTAAAACTTTTATAATTCCTTTTTTAAGAGCCTCTTTAAAAATTCTCTCTGATATAGGAGCTACTAATAATCTCACCTCAGGATGTACTTTTCTGCCTTTAAGAATATGAGCGGCTATCTCTAAATCCTCTAATCTTCCATTAGTACAGGTACCAATAAAAGCTTGATTAATTCTTTTTCCTTCTATCTCTTCTATAAAAACACCATTATCTGGCGAGTGAGGTAAAGCTACCATAGGAGAGATTCTGGAAATATCAAACTCTATTATTTTTTCATAATCTGCATCTTTATCCGGATAAACAGACTTGAATTTTTTTATTCCCAACTTCCTCAAATAAGAAAATACTTTTTTATCAGGAAGCATTATACCACATTTTGCTCCTAACTCCACACTCATATTAGTAATTGTAAAACGTGCATCCAAGGATAATTTATCAATTACTTCCCCATGATATTCAATCGCTTTATAAGTAGCCCCATTAGCAGTCAGTTTACGTAGGATAAAAAGCATAATATCTTTGCTGAATACTCCCTTAGGAATTTTTCCTTTTATGATAAGTTTATAAGTGGAAGGGACGCGAAACCAATTTTTTCCTGTAGCAACACTTACTGCTAAATCTGTAGAACCAACTCCTAATCCTACTGCTCCTAAAGCTCCACAGGTTGAGGTATGAGAATCTGCTCCCAAAATAAGGCTTCCCGGCACTACTTTTTTTTCTTCAATTATAACCTGATGAGATATTCCTTTTCCAATATCATATAAAAGCGCACCAAACTTGGAAGAAAATTCTCTCATTTTAGAATGCACAAAAGAAACACCTGTGTTAGGAGAGGGAGCGTTATGATCAATAAATAAAGCATATTTTTTTGGATTTTTTAAAGAATTACCTAACTTTTCTAAATTCTCTAAAACCAAAAGACTTGTTCCATCCTGAGAGAAACAGAAATCTACTTTGCATATACAAAAATCGCCTGCTTTAACCTTTTTTCTTTTTAAATTATGTCTTGAGAAGACCTTTTCAACAATTGTCTGACCCATCCTTAAGAGGAAGTTTTTCCTTTGAATAATTTCTTTATTCCTTGAAAGAAACTTTTTTGAGGCTGAACAGTCTCTTGAGGAGGAGAAATTTCTTTAACAGCTTCTTTTCCTTTCTCTTCTTTTTTCTTCTTTTCTTTTTTCTCTTCTTTAATACGGGTCAGCTCTAATAAAGAAAGAAGGGCTCCGTCACCTTCACGATACCCTATATTTACTATTCGTGTATAACCTCCACTAATGTCTTTAAAGCGAGGCGCTATCTCCTCAAATAATCTTTTAACTAACTTATGATCGCATAAAATTTTATAAGCTAAACGGCGATGATGAAGCGTGTCTTTTTTTGCCCATTCAATTAATTTATCCACCCAGCCCCTTATCCCTTTTGCTTTAGATTGTGTAGTTACTATTTTTTCATAAATAAAAAGGGAACGTAAAAGACTTCTTATTAAAGCCTTTCTTTGTGCCCGAGAACGAGAAAACCTTTCACTTTTTTTTCTATGTCTCATAACATCTGTAATTTTTTACGATCTATCTTCATTCCCAAGGAAAGCCCCATACCTTTAAGTAAAGTTACTATCTCATTTAAAGATTTTTTTCCAAAATTCTTATAGGACAAAAGTTGTGCTTCGGTTTTTTCCACTAAATCAGCTAATATCTTCATATTTGCCTCCCTTAAGCAATTAGCACTTCTTACAGAAAGTTCAAGCTCAGAGATAGGAATGCGTAGTTTCTCATAAAGAGCAACTTCTTCAGGAGTAAGTTCTTCTGTTTCTTCCTCAGGAAGTTCTCCCAAAGTGAAAAATAATTCTAAATGCTTATTTAAAACACGTGCTGCGTATATTAAAGCCTCCTTAGGCTCAATACTCCCATTAGTATAAACTTCTAAAATTAGACGGTCATAATCAGTCCTTTTTCCTACACGTGTATTTTCCACATGGAAACTGACTTTTTTTACAGGAGTAAATATAGAATCAACCGGAATCACTCCAATAGGAGCATCCTCTCTTTTATTCATCTCTGCAGGAACAAATCCCCTTCCTCTTCCCACTTCCATCTCTATTTCTAATTTTGCATCTGGTGAGGTTAAAGTAGCGATATGCAAATCAGGATTAATAACCTCAATACTTTCATCAACAATTAAATCTCGTGCTTTAACTTCTTTTTCTCCTTTTTCTTTTATATAAATTTTTCGTGGAGTTTTAGAATAAGAACGTAGAACAAGATTTTTTATATTCAAAATAATCTCAGGAACATCTTCTTTTACTCCAGGAATCGTAGAAAACTCATGTAAAACTCCCTCAATTCTTATATTGGTTACAGCAGCTCCCTCAATTGATGATAAAAGCACTCTTCTTAAAGCATTACCTAAGGTAACTCCATAACCTCTTTCTAATGGCTCAGCAATAAATTTTCCATAAAAAGGAGAATAAGTAGATTCATCAATATTTATTCTTTTTGGAAATTGAAAATCACGCCAACTTATCCCCATAATTTAGCCCTCCTTTAACTTTACTTAGAATATAACTCTACTATTAACTGCTCATTCACAGAAATTGTTAAATCCTCCTTTTGAGGAAGACGCTCAATTACTATTTTTAAATTTTCTTTATCTACAGAAAGCCAACTGGGCACACTTCTATATTTTGAATTCAACTCTATATTTTCCTTTATTTTCTTAACAACACTTTCTTTTGCTTTTATATAAATTTCTTCCTTCTCTTTAACTATGTAAGAAGGAATATCCACACGATGATCCTTGATAAAAACAAAACCATGACGCACAATTTGACGTGCTTCTGCCCGAGAGGTAGCAAATAAAGCTCTATAAATTACATTATCTAAGCGTCTCTCTAAAAGCTCTAAAAGTTTTCTTCCTGTAGGTTCTTTTGATTTTGCTGCTAACTGAAAAAATCTTTTAAATTGTTCTTCACGCATCCCATACATCCTTTTTACTTTCTGTTTTTCTCTTAATTGCAAAGCATAGTAAGAAGGCTTTGTTTGCTTTTTTCCATGCATACCTGGAGGATAGGGTCTTTTTGAAAAAGGACATTTTTCCGTAAAACACTTAAGACCCCTTAAAAACAACTTCTCTCCCTCTCTTCTGCATAATCTACATTTAGGACCTAAATATCTTCCCATCTACACCCTCCGTTTCTTTCGGGGACGACAACCATTATGAGGCTGAGGAGTAACATCTTTTACTCTTTTAACCTGGAGTCCAGCAGCTTGAAGCGAACGAATTGCCGCCTCTCTTCCTGGACCAGGACCTTTAACTAAGACTTCAACCTGAGTTAAACCTGCCTCTTTTACTCTTTTAGCTACATCTAATGCGGCCAGTTGTGCTACATACGGAGTGGATTTTTTTGTTCCTTTAAATCCAACTGTTCCTCCTGATGCCCAGGCTAAAGTATTTCCTTCAGTATCGGTAATAGTAATTATAGTATTGTTAAAGGTAGCTTTTATATGTGCTATTCCTAAAGGAGAAGTAACTTTAATCTTCTTTTTTCTCTCTCTTCTTCTTTTCTTTGCCATTTATTTCTCCTTTCTCTTGATTCCTCCTACTCGTGGACGAGGCCCCTTTCTTGTTCGTGCATTACAACGCGTGCGCTGCCCTCTCACCGGAAGCCCTTTTTTGTGTCTTATCCCCCGATAACATCCAATATCAATTAATCTTCTTATATTCTGAGCTACCTCTCGCCTTAATTCTCCCTCTACTTTATAATGAGATTGAATATATGAAGCAATTTTTGAAACCTCCTCATCGGAAAGCTCATGAGCTCTTTTGTCCGGATTTATACCAGTATTTTTTAATATCTCATCTGCTCTTGTAGGACCAATCCCATAAATATAGCGTAAAGAAAATCTAATTTTTTTGTTTTTGGGAATATCTACTCCTAAAATTCTTGGCATAACTAACCTTGCCTCTGTTTATGTTTGGGGTTTTTACAAATTACCCTAATTACCCCTTTTCTTTTTATTATTTTACACTTATCACAAATCTTTTTTACCGAAGCTTTTACTTTCATCTTAAAACCGATAAGTAATTCTTCCTCTTGTTAAATCATAGGGAGATAGCTCCACCTTTACTCTGTCTCCAGGAACTATCTTAATAAAATGCATACGCATCTTACCACTTACATGAGCAAGAACCACCTGTCCTGAGTCTAATTTTACTCTAAACATCGCATTAGGAAGTGCTTCAATCACTTCTCCTTCTGTTTCAATTAATTCTTCTTTTGCCATTTTAAGCAGTAATAATTATCGGACCTCTTTTAGTTATTGCTACTGTGTGTTCAAAATGACAGCTTAAGGAACCATCTTTTGTCCTTGCTGTCCATCTATCCTGAGCAATTTCTACATCTGCTTCTCCTGCAGAAATCATAGGCTCAATTGCAATCACCATGCCTTCGCAAAGCATTGTTCCTTCTCCCTTTTTTCCGAAATTGGGAACTTCAGGAGAACAGTGAAGTTTATGCCCTATCCCATGCCCAACAAAACTTTTTATTACAGAAAAACCAGCCTTTTTTGCAATTTCTTCAATTGTTTCTCCAATATCTCCAGTATAAAAACCTACACGTGCTTTTTTAATTGCCTCAGCTAAAGCTTTCTTTCCTACTTTTATCAATTTTTTTGCCAAAGAATTTATTTTGCCTACCGCGTATGTATAAGCAGTATCTACAAAAAGATTTTTAAATTTTATCCCTAAATCTACACTCACCAGATCCCCATCTTTAATTTTTCTTTCTTCTTTAGGTATCCCATGAATAATCTCTTCATTTAAAGATACACATAAACAAGCCGGATAGCCATTATACCCTAAAAAAGCAGGCTCTAATCCAGGATATTTTTTCAAAGCATCTTTAAAAAACAATTCTATATCTTTTGTGGAAATCCCTGCTTTTATGAATCTTTTCAGGCTCCGCATAATTTTTCCTGCTATTTTCCCTATTCTTCTCATTACCTTAATCTCTTCTTCTGTTAATATACTTTCCATCTAATTTTTCAAGTTTTCTAAAAGAGACTTAAATACTTCTTCCTTATCTTTATTAGCATCAAGAAAAATTATTTTATCTTGTTTTTTATAATAATCAACAATAACTTCTACTTCTTTTTTAAAAACTTCCCAACGCTTTTCAATAACCTCTGGTTTATCATCTTCTCTCTGATAAAGAACTCCTCCGCAAAAATCACAAACTCCTTCTTTTTTTGGAGGCTCGTTCTTTATATGAAATATTGCTCCACAGTCTTTACAAATTCTTCTTCCAGAGAGTCTTTCAATAATCACCTCTTTATCTACATCAAGATAAAATACTTTATTTAAAGATACTCCTTTTTCTTTCAAAATTCTATCCAAACTTTCTGCCTGATGCAAATTGCGAGGATACCCATCAAGCACAAAACCATCACTATCAATATATTTTTTCACCACCTCATCCACAATCTCATCAGGAACAAGAAGGCCTTTCTCCATATATTCTTTCGCTTTTCTCCCCAAGAAACTTTCACTTTTTACCTCCTGACGTAGAATATCTCCCAATACAATTTTTTTTATCTTAAAATAACTACTTAATTTCTCTGCCTGTGTGCCTTTACCAGAACCAGGTGCACCCAACAAAACTATATTCATCTTCTTGCTTTAAGTCTTCTTCCTCTAATAAATCCTTCATAATGCTGCAATAAAAGATGTCCCTCAATCTGACGCATAGTATCCAAAAGCACTCCTACCATAATTAGAAGAGTAGTTCCTCCAAAAAAAGAAGCAATTGCATAAGAAGGTATCCTAAATAGTCTCATTATTAATGAAGGTAAAATCGCAATAGCAGCTACATATAAAGCTCCCACAAAAACAATCCTTGTAGCTACATAATCTAAATAATCAGAAGTAGTCTTTCCTGGTCGAATTCCGGGAATAAATCCTCCATATTTTTTTAAATTATTAGCGATTTGAGTAGGATTAAATACTATTGCTGTATAAAAATACATAAAAAAGATAACTAAACCTACGTAAACCAAGTTATACCATAGTCCTCTCTGCCCAAAAATTCTTTGAAAAAACATAGCTATACCTGATGTGCGAGGGAAAAAAGTAGCTATTGTTGCCGGAAAAAACATTATACTTTGAGCAAAAATAATTGCTATAACTCCTGCCATATCTACTCTTATAGGAAGATAAGTAGATTGCCCTTGATAAATCCTTCTTCCAATAATTCTTCTTCCGTATTGCACAGGGACTCTTCTCTGCGCCTGCGTAAATAAAACTACCCCAATCACAACTGCAATCCATAGAAGGATTAAAAGAAGCAAAACCGGAGTGCTTATCTGGCGTTTAGCAGGGTCAAAAGGGGAATATAAGAGCCACAGTTGCTGTAAAGCAGCTGGAATTCGTGAAATTATACTGGTAGTAATAATTAAAGATATACCATTTCCTATTCCTCTCTCCTGAATTTGTTCTCCCAACCACATAAGAAAAATTGTTCCTGCTGTCAGTGTTAAAACAGTCATAAAACGGAAAAATAAACCTGGATTGGCTACAATAACAGTTCCTCTAAAATTTCGTGGATTTTCAAGCCATAAAGCAAGCATAAATCCTTGAATAAGACAGATTAAAACAGTCAAATAACGGGTATATTGGTTAATCCTTTCATAACCTGCTCTTCCTTCCTGAGCTATTTTCTCCAGAGCAGGAATAACTCCGGTAAGCAGTTGCATTATGATTGAGGCAGATATATACGGCATAATTCCTAAAGCAAATATACTCAGGCGGCGTAAAGCTCCTCCAGTAAAAATATTAATTAACCCTAAAAGAGTTGCCCCCTGAGTTTTCGCTAAATTTTCAAAGAAATTAGACAAAGCTTGAGTATCAATCCCTGGGGTAGGAATAAAGCAACCCAGTCTAAATACAGCTAAAAGCGCTAAAGTAATAATAATCTTTTTTCTCAGTTCTTCTACACGAAATATATTAGCTAAATTTTTAAGCATTCTATATTTCCTCCCGCTTCTTTAATTAACTCTTCTGCCTTTTTTGAAAATTTATGTGCTTTAACAAAAAAAGGAGGTATTTTTCCCTCAACTTCTGCTAAAATTTTAACAGGTTTATTCTCGTCTTTAATTAAATTTACTTCTTTAAGTTTTCGAGGGGTTATCTCTTTTTCCTGAGCCAATTTCTTCACAATATCTTTAAGATTAACAATCTGATATTCTTTTCTTTTTGGAGGATTAAAACCTCTTTTGGGAATCTTTCTTAAATAAGGAACATTACCCCCTAAAAATCCTACATAATACATTCTTCCTTTTCTTTGTCCGGTTCCTTTATGTCCACGACAGGAAGTTTTTCCATGTCCAGAACCTGGACCTCTTCCTACACGTTTAGGTTTTTTTGCTTTTACTTTCTTCAGTTGAAATAACTCCATAATTACCCTTTCAATTTAGAAAAAGCATCAAAAACTGCTCTCGTAACATTTATAGGATTTGTAGATTTTTTCAGAATTTTAGTCAAAATGTCCCTTATCCCTACACACTCACAAATCGCTCTAATTGTCGCTCCAGCAATTACTCCTGTTCCTTGAGATGCAGGTTTAAGAAGAACTTCCACCGCACCAAATTTTCCTTTTACTTCGTGAGGAATTGTTGTTCCTTTAAGTTTCACATCCACCAACTCTTTTCGTGCTTTCTTTATTCCTTTTCTTATTGCATCTGCCACCTCTCTTGCTTTACCCAGAGCAAAACCAACCTTACCTTTCTGATTTCCCACAATAACTAAAGCAGAAAAAGCCAAGTTCTTTCCTCCTTTGGTAACTTTTGTAACACGATTTATAAAAACTACTCTTTCGATAAAAGCTTCTTCCTGCGTCTCTTTTTCCTCTAAAATAGCATCTTCCTGCATAGCTAAAACTTCAATCCCTCCTTACGTGCTCCTTCAGCTAAAGCTTTAACCCTTCCGTGATATTTATATCCGGCACGATCAAAACATACTTTCTCTATTCCTAAACTAAGGGCTTTTTTAGCGATTAATTTTCCTACTTCATATGCAGCCTCTTTATTTGTGCTTTTCATATTCAGTTTTTTAAATTCTGGAGAAAGTGTAGAGCATCCAGTAATTACTCTTTGTTCTTCATCGTTTACCAGTTGTGCATAAATATGTTTTTTACTGCGAAAAACAACCAAACGCGGTCGTTCTCCTGTTCCCTTCATCTTTTTAGTAATCCTTTTATGTCTACGTAATCTTCCCTCTAATTTCATTTCGCCATCGCTTTTCCTAATTTCTTTCTTACTTCTTCTCCAATATATCTTATTCCTTTTCCTTTATAAGGCTCTGGAGGAAAGATAGCACGAATACTGGCGGCAAATTGACCTACACGTTGCTTATCTACCCCTTCAACAAAAATTTTATTCTGACCTTCTACAGTTACTTTTAAATCTTCCGGAATATTTACCTCTACAGGATGCGAAAATCCCAACTGAAGCACTAAGGTATTCCCTTTAAGCTGGGCTTTGTATCCGGTTCCCACAATCTCTAAACCTTTCTTAAAACCTTCTTTTACTCCCGTTACCATATTATTAATTAAAGCGCGCGTAGTTCCGTGCATACTTTTTGCTCTTTTAGAATCATTTTTTCTTTCTACCACAATTTTATTATCCTCTACCTTTACATTTATAAGAGGATCTAATTTTAAAGAAAGTTTACCTTTAGGTCCTTCAACATAAACAACCCCATCTTTAACCTCTACTTTTACTTTCTCCAAAATAGGAATTGGTTTTCTTCCTATACGCGACATTTTACCAAACGTAGCCTATATATTCTCCTCCTACTCCTAATTTGCGTGCTTCTTTATCTGTAAGTATACCAGAAGATGTAGAAATTATTGCTATTCCATACCCTTGCAAAATGTGAGGAATATTTTTTTTCTCTACATAAATCCTTCTACCTGGTTTAGAAACTCTTTGAATATCATTAATCACACTTTTTTTACCTTCGTATTTCAGATATACTTTAATCATTTTAAAGCGACCTGGTATATCAAGTTCCTTAAAATTCTCTATATAACCCTCTCTTTTTAAAATTTCCATTATCTTTACAAGCAATTTTGAATAAGGAATTAGAGCCTCTTCCTTTTTTGCTCTCGTCGCATTACGAATTATTGTAAAGGCATCAGCAATTAAATCTGTTCTACTCATTTTACCAACTTGCCTTCTTTACCCCCGGAATAAGTCCTTGCCAGGCTAATTCTCGAAAGCAAATTCTACATAATTCAAAATCCCTAATGTATCCACGAGGTCTTCCACAAATACGACAGCGATTTCTATATCTTGTTTTATACTTAGGCTTAACCTTTTCTCTTTTCCATTTCTCAATTTTTGCTTTTCTTGCCATAATTACTCCTATTGCTTAAAAGGAAATCCAAAAAATTTAAGCAACCAGAAAGCTTCCTCATCTGTTTTAGCAGAAGTACAAATTGTAATATTCATTCCTTGAGTCCTATCCACTTTATCCAAATTCACTTCAGGAAAAATTATTTGTTCAGAAACCCCAAAAGAATAATTTCCTCTGCCATCAAAAGAATTCAAAGATAAACCACGAAAATCCTTGATACGAGGAATAGCAGTAACAATTAATCGATCTAAAAACTCATACATTCTATACCTTCTTAATGTAACACAACAACCTATAGGCATACCTTTTTTCAGTCTAAAATTAGAAACCGCTTTCCGTGCACGGGTAATTTTTGGTTTTTGCCCGGTAATTAAAGCTAATTCTTGAGCATGTTTCTCTACCAAAGAAGGATTGGAAGTAGCCTCCCCAATACCCATACTTACTACAATTTTAACTAAGCGAGGAACAGCCATTTTATTTTTATAAGAAAATTTCTCCATCATCTTGGGAACTATCTCTTCCCGATAAAGCTTAAGTAATCGTGGAATATATTTTTCTTTCAAATTTGTCTCTTGCATCTTTTACAAATTCTTATTTTTGTTTTATCCTCCAAAATTTTTACTCCAAAGCGAACTCCCCGATTGCAATAAGGACAAAATAAAGCTAAATTAGAAAGATGAATAGGAGCGGGTATTTCTTTTATTCCTCCAGGCTCGTTTTCTGAACGTCTCCTTAAGTGCTTTTTAACCAAGTTAACTCCCTCCACAATCGCACGCATCTTTTGGGGAAAAACACGTAAAACCTTTCCTGTTTTACCTCTATCTTTTCCTGCCAAAATTACTACTTTATCTCCTCTTTTAATTCTTAAACTCATCTCTTAAATTACCTCCGGAGCTAAAGAAAGAATTTTAGAAAACCTTTCTCTTAATTCTCTTGCTACCGGACCAAATACACGTGTTCCCCGAGGATTACCCTGTTTATCAATAATTACACAGGCATTACTATCAAACTTTACACACATCCCATCATTTCTTTTTATAGAAGCATGAGTCCGCACAACCACTGCTCTTACAACTTCTCCTTTTTTTATAGGACCGTTAGGTATTGCTTCTTTAACTGAGGCAGTTATCACATCTCCAATTTCTGCATATTTCTTATTTTTTTTCCCAATCACTCCAATACAGGAAACTTTTTTTGCTCCTGAATTATCTGCCACATCTAACCAGGTGCGTAAATAAATCATTTTATCACCTCTAAAAGTAAGAATCTTTTTTCTTTTGAATAAGGCCTTGACTCAATAATTCTTACTCTATCCCCAACACGAGCCTTTTCCTCAGGGTCATGCACCTTATATTTTTTTATTTTTTTTACCGGCTTCTTATAAAGAGGATGGGGGAATTTTCTTTCCACTTTTACAACTATAGTTTTCTGCATCTTATCCGAAACCACCACTCCTTCCAAAATCTTTTTTCTTGTCTTAATCTTAAGCATTTTTGCGCCTTTCATTTAAAATAGTCAATATACGAGCAATGTCCTTTTTTATCTGTTTAAAAAGATGAGGCTTTTCAACTTTTGCTGTCTTTCTTTGAAAATTTAACTCCATAAGTTGTTTTCTTAATTCTCTCAATTTATTCTCCAATTCTTCACCTGATAAAGCACGTAAATCCCTTGCTTTCATTTTACTCTTGTTACAAATCTTGTTTTAAAAGGAAGTTTATAAGCAACAAGGCGAAAGCTTTCCCGAGCAAAATCTTCAGGCACTCCTCCTAACTCAAATAAAATCATACCTCTTCTCACCACCGCTACCCATCCTTCAACTTCACCTTTTCCTTTTCCCATTCTTGACTCTTGAGGTTTTTTAGTTACAGGCTTATCAGGAAAAACACGAATCCAGAGTTTCCCTCCACGGCGTAATCTTCTTGCTAAAATCACTCTTGCTGCCTCAATCTGAGTATTCTTAAGCCAACCCGATTCCAATGCTTTAAGACCATATTCTCCGAAAGCAACAAAGGAATCTCTTATTCCTTTTCTTGTTCCTCTTTGTGCTTTTCTATATTTTACTCTTCTGGGCAAAAGCATTATTTAGCCTCCTCTTCCTTTTTTAAATATGCTCCTAAATTCTTCTCTCCCTTATAAATCCATACCTTCACTCCAATTGTCCCATAAGTAGTTTTAGCTATAGAAAACCCATAATCAATATCACAACGAAAAGTCTGCAAAGGAATTTTTCCGTATTTATAAACTTCACTGCGAGCAATTTCAACTCCTCCGAGTCTCCCTGAACATCTTATCTTTATTCCTTCGCATCCCAAATTAACTGCCTGCTGAATTGCTCTTTTCATTGCCCGGCGAAAATTTACCCTTTTAGTTATCTGAAAAGCAATAATTTCTGAAACTAATTGTGCTTCTAAATAAGGATTTTCAATCTCTTCTACATCAATAATTACTTCTTTTTGAGTAAACTCAGCTATTTCCTGTTTTAATCTCTCAATATCCTGACCTCGACGTCCAATAATTACTCCCGGACGAGAAGTTCTTATTCTTATTCTTATCAAATTCTGCGAAACCCTTTCTATAAGTATACTGGCAATTGAACCAAAAGGATAAGCTTTTTTAATCAACTCTCTTATTCTTCTGTCCTCATCTAAAAACTGAGCAAACTCTCTCTTTCTTGTTGTAAACCACTTTGATAACCAATCTTTTCCAAAACCAATTCTTAAAATATAAGGATGAACCTTTTGCCCCATAACTTTACTTTATCTTTACTCCTTCAACAATTCTTTCTGGAGTATCCAGTTCAATTAAAATATGAGAAGTCCTTCGTCTTACCATTACTGCTCTGCCAAAACTGGCTGCCCGGTAGCGTTTAAGCATTGGTCCTTGATTAACGATTAACTTAGAGATAAATAATTTTGATTCTATAAATCCTTTATTTTTAGCATTAGCAATTGCGCTTTTTAATAATTTTTCCAAAATTCTGGCTCCTTTTTTATTTAAAGACTTTAAAATTGCCTCTGCCTCCAGCACTTTTTTCCCCTTTATCAAAGACGTAATCAATCTCATCTTCTTAGGAGAAATACGTGCATATCTTAAAATTGCTTTTGCCACCATAATAATATTATTTTTTCTGCAAAGCCTTTTTAGCCTTAATTCCACCATGTTGACGAAAAGTTCTTGTAGGAGCAAATTCACCAAGCCGATGTCCTACCATTGCTTCAGTAATAAATACAGGAACGTGTTTCCTTCCATCATGAACAGCAATAGTTAAACCTACAAACTCAGGAGTAATCATACTTGCCCGTGACCAAGTCTTTATAGGTTTTCTGTCTCCAGTCTCCTTTGCTTTTCTTACTTTTTTTAATAATTTCGGATCAACAAAAGGTCCTTTTTTTATTGATCTTCCCATATTCCTCCTACTTTTTCTTCTTTGGAGGTCTTCTTTTAATTATATATTTATCACTCATCTTATTTGGTTTTCTTGTCTTTCCTCCTTTTGTAGGCTTTCCCCAGGGAGTAACCGGATGAGGATTGCCTTGTCCAGCTTTTCCTTCTCCTCCCCCATGAGGATGATCAACAGGATTCATTGCTACTCCCCGAACACGAGGACGTCTGCCTAACCAGCGGGTTCTACCTGCTTTTCCACTCATTTGAGATGAATGCTCAATATTTCCTACCTGTCCAATAGTTGCACGACACTCCAAACTCAAAAGTCTTATCTCTCCGGAAGGCAGTCTCAGTTGAGCAAATCCCTTCTCTTTTGCCATAAGCTGAGCCCAACTTCCCGCACTCCTTGCGATTTTGGCTCCTTTTCCTGGCTCTAACTCTAAATTGTGAATAATCGTCCCTAAGGGAATATATTTTAATTTCATAGCATTTCCCGGTTTTATATCTACCTGAGAATCACTGCTGCTGATTACTTTATCTCCTACATTTAACCCATGAGGCCAGATAATATATCTTCTTTCCTTATCCGGATACTCAACCAACGCGATTCTTGCGCTGCGATTAGGATCATATTCAATAGCAATCACTTCTCCTTCAACATCAAACTTATCTCGTTTAAAATCTATGATACGATATCTGCGTTTATGCCCTCCGCCTCTTCTTCTTACTGTAATTCTTCCGGTGTTATTTCTTCCTCCTGTCTTTTTTAAAGCAACAGTTAGTTTTTTTTCTGGCTCCTCTTTAGTAATCTCTTTAAAATCACTAATTACCCGAAACCGCAAGCTTGGTGTTACTGGTTTAAACTTTTTTAAACCCATCTCAGGCTACCTTTATTTGATAACCTTCCTTTAAAGTTACAATCGCTTTCTTCCAAGAAGAAGTCTTCCCCTCTTGCCCCCAGCGAATTCTTTTTGTTTTGCCTTTCATATTTATCGTGCGCACTTTTTCCACTTTAACATTATAAATTTCCTCAATCGCTTTTTTTATTTCAATTTTGTTTGCTCGTCTATCTACCCAAAATACATATTGATTAAACTTAGCCAATTTGGTCGCTTTCTCCGTAATCAAAGGTGACTTTATAACTTCATAAATACGACCTACTTTATCCATTTCTTAATTCTTTCTTCTAATTTTTTTAGACTATCTTTTGTAATAATTAACTTTTTGCAATCTAAAGCAGTATAAGTAGTAAGGGTTTGAGCTTTCTCCAATTCAACTTTTTCTAAATTACGCACAGCCAATTTTAAATTTCTATCCTCTTTATCTATAACAATTTTTATCCTTTCACCATTTAAGCTCAAGTTTTTCAAAATAGATACAACCTCTTTTGTCTTCGGCTTATCTATTTTTATATCTTCAATTATCATAATCTGATCATCTTTAAGCTTTGCATTAAGAGCACTTTTCAAAGCTAAATTTTTCATCCTTTGAGGAAGTTTTTTAGAATAATCTCTTGGTTTAGGACCAAAAACAATACCTCCTCCTCGCCATAAAGGTGAACGGATAGAACCAACACGAGCTCGTCCTGTTCCTTTCTGAGGCCAAGGTTTTCTTCCACTTCCCTTTACTTCGCCCCGTGTCTTTGTAGAAGCCAGCCCTCGTCTTTGATTGGCCAAATAAGTAACTACTGCCTGATAGATAAGGGCATGATTCACTTTTCCATCAAAAATTTTTGGATTTAACTCTATCTCTTCAACTATTTTGCCTTCTTGATTCCAAACTTTAAGTTTTCTCATTCTTAACTTTCTTTATGTGGACTATTGTCCCTCTATATCCAGGAATAGCTCCTTTTATAAAAAGCAATTGTTTCTCTTTATCTACCTTTAAAATTTTTAAGTTTTTCACTGTGCGATATTCACAACCTGTATGTCCCGGCATATTATGTCCTTTAACAATCCTTCCCGGAAATGTAGAAGCACCTGCAGAGCCAATACGGCGATGTGTCATGGAACCATGAGTTTTAGGTTGCCCACTCCAGTTATGGCGCTTCATACCTCCTTGGAATCCTTTTCCTTTTGTTTTGGCTCTTACATCAACAAGTTCTCCCTCGGAAAAAATCTCAATTCCCACTTCTTTCTTAACCTCCACATTTTCCTCCGGCTCTACTTCTTTAATCACTGTATAATAATCTTTAATCCCTAATTTATTAAAGTATCCTAAAATTGGTTTTTTCATCTTTTTCTTTTTATTTTCAGGAAGTTTAAAACAGCCTATTTTAACTCTTTCTTTTGTAGGATAAACTACCTTTTCCAAGATACAAACAGGTTTCACCTCAACCAAAGTTGTCGCTACTTGATTCCCTTCCTCGTCAAAAATATGGGTCATACCAATCTTTTTCCCTAAAATCTCTCTAATCATCTTTTACATTTTCTGAATTATCTCTACACTCACACCTCCGGGAAGATTTAATTTTCTTAAAGCATCAATCGTCTTAGGAGTAGGATTATCTAAATCAACTATTCTTTTATGTATCGCTAACATAAATTGTTCTCTTGACTTCTTATCAATATTTGTTGAACGATTCACCGTATAAATTTTTTTCTTTGTAGGTAAAGGTATAGGACCATTTACTTTTGCTCCTGTCCGTAAAGCTACCTCCACAATATCCTGAGCAGATTGATCCAAAAGACGATGATCAAATGCTTTTAATTTAATTCTTAACTTAAGCATAGAAAAAATCTCTCTTTAAAATTTTCTCAGGAAATTCTAAAATTTAATCCATTTTTTATTCAATAATTTCGGTAACTACTCCTGCTCCTACTGTTCTTCCTCCTTCACGAATAGCAAATCTTAATTCTTTCTCGATTGCTACTGGCTGTATAAGCTCAACTTGTATTTCCACATTATCTCCTGGCATAACCATCTCTACACCTTCAGGAAGTTTAATGGTTCCGGTAACATCAGTGGTACGAAAATAAAATTGTGGTCTATAACCTGAGAAAAATGGAGTATGTCTTCCTCCTTCTTCCTTCTTTAATGCATAAATCTGAGCTTTGAATTTAGTATGAGGAGTAATTGTTCCTGGCTGAGCAACCACCATACCTCTTTCTACTTCATCCTTCTCAACACCTCTCAAAAGCAATCCCACATTATCTCCGGCAACTCCTTCATCTAAAATTTTACGAAACATCTCCACGCCTGTAACTACAGTCTTTTTTACTTCAGGAGCCAATCCTACCAGTTCTACTTCATCTCCAACTTTTATCTTCCCTCTCTCAATTCTTCCTGTAACTACCGTTCCACGTCCAGAGATAGAGAATACATCCTCAACTGCTAAAAGAAATGGCTTATCCACATCCCTTTTTGGTGTAGGAATATACTCATCCACAGCTTTAAGTAAATCTAAAATAGGCTTGCAATTAGGACAATCATCTTTTCCACAACCACATTCCATTGCTTTCAAAGCTGAACCTTTAATCACAGGAACTTCATCTCCAGGAAACTCATATTTGGAAAGAAGATCTCTTACTTCTACCTCAACTAAATCAATTAATTCTTTATCATCCATCTGATCAATTTTGTTGATAAACACAACGATTGCAGGAACATTAACCTGTCTGGCTAAAAGAATATGTTCTCTTGTCTGAGGCATAGGACCATCAGTTGCGGCAACTACCAGAATTGCTCCATCCATCTGAGCAGCCCCAGTAATCATATTTTTTATGTAATCTGCATGTCCTGGACAATCAATATGAGCATAGTGACGTGCATCTGTCTCATACTCAACGTGAGCAATATTAATTGTTAAACCTCTTTCCTTCTCTTCAGGTGCCTTATCAATATCCTCATACTTTAAAGCCTGAGCTTTGCCTCGTGAAGCTAAAATTTTTGTAATTGCACTGGTTAAAGTAGTCTTTCCATGATCAACGTGTCCAATAGTACCAATATTAACATGTGGTTTTGTCCTTACAAACTTCTCCTTAGCCATACCCACCTCCTCCTTTTATCCATTATTTTCCTAATATCTTCATTACTAAATCTTCAGGAACCTTCTCATAATATAAAGGCTCTATTGTATAAGAAGCTCTTCCCTGTGTCAAGTTCCTTAAAATATCTGCATAATCAAAAATTTCTGCTAATGGAACTTCACTTTTTACTACTTTAATATTTTTCCTCTCCTCAATAGAAGTAATCTTTGCCCTTCTTGAATTTAAATCTGCAATCACCTGACTCAAGTAATCAGGAGGTGTAATAACCTCCAATCTCATAATTGGCTCTAAAAGAATAGATCCCGCCTTCATCAGCCCCTCTTTAAATGCTTTCTCAGCAGCAATTTTGAATGCTATAGGAGATGAATCAACCTCATGATAAGAACCATCTACTAAACTAACTTTAACATCTGTAACTGGATACCCTGCCAAAATCCCGGCTTCTGCAGAAGAATAAACACCTTCTTTAACTGCAGGGATAAATTCACGAGGAATAACCCCTCCTTTTATCTTGCTTTCAAATATAATTCCTTCTCCTTTCTCTGCTGGTTGCATAACTAAAACTACATGACCGTATTGACCTCGTCCTCCTGTCTGCTGGATAAACTTACCTACTGCTTCAACTTTACGCGTAATTGTTTCCCGATAAGCAACATAAGGTGTTCCTACCTTTGCCTCCACACCAAAATCTCGCAAGAGTCTATCTACCATTATCTCTAAATGTAACTTTCCCATACCAGAAATTATATTCTGTCCGGTTTCTTTATTATAACTTACCCTAAAAGAAGGATCTTCATCTTCTAATTTTTTTAAAGCCAGAATTAACTTCTCCTGGTCTTTTTTTGTTTTCGGCTCAATAGCTAAAGAAACTACCGGTTCAGGAAAATGTATCTCTTCAAGAAGTAAAGGAGAATCAATATCGGTTAAAGTGTCACCTGTAGTTGTATTTTTAAAACCAACAAAACAAATAATATCACCAGCCTTTGCCTCACTTACTATTTCCTGACGATTAGCATGCATTCTTACAATCTTGTTAATCCTTTCCTTTTCTCTTTTGGTAGCATTAAATACTTCGCTTCCTGTTTTCACCTTTCCGCTATATACACGTGTATAAAATAGCTTCCCTACAAAAGGGTCGGTAAATACCTTAAAACACAAAGCACAAAATTTTTCATTTTCACATATCCTTCTTTCAACAGTTCTTGCTTGATAATCAAAACCTCTGATAACCTTTAAATCCCTGGGTGAAGGAAGCCAATTAACTATTGCATCTAAAAGTGGCTGGATCCCCCTGTTTTTTAAAGCACTACCGCAGAGAACCGGGATTAATTGATTGCTGATTACATATTTTCTTATTGTTTTTACAATCTCCTCTTCTGAAAAACTTTCTCCTTCCACAAAACGATGCAGAATTTCATCATCAAGCTCAGCCAACTTCTCAATCAATTTATCACGATAAAACTCTACCTTTTCTTTCAAAGAATCCGGAATCTTTTTATATTCCCATTCTAATCCCAATTCATCTTTATAATAAATTGCTTTATTTTTTATCAAATCTATTACCCCTACAAGCTCATTATTTTCATAATAAGGAAGCTCTACTACTAATACAGAAGTAGTTAGTTTCTTCTCCATTTCTTCAACTACCGCATAAAAATCAGCTTCTTTCCTATCTAATTTATTAACAAAAGCAATACGAGGAACTTTATATTTATCTGCCTGACGCCACACTGTCTCTGACTGAGGCTCAACCCCTCCCACACCACAGAAAATAACCACTACTCCATCTAAAACCTTTAGGGAACGCTCTACCTCAGCAGTGAAATCAATGTGTCCTGGTGTATCAATGATATTAATATGGAAATCCTTCCACTTACAATAAGTAGCTGCAGAAGTAATTGTAATACCTCTCTCCTTCTCTTGTGACATCCAATCAGTAGTTGCTGTTCCCTCATCTACCTCACCAATCTTGTAAACTCTTTTTGTGTAAAATAAAACTCTCTCGGTAGTGGTGGTTTTACCCGCATCAATATGAGCCACAAAACCGATATTTCTTATAAAATCAAGTCTCTCCATCTCAACTACACTAACTTTCTCATTACTCATCACCAGCGAAAATGAGCAAAGGCGCGATTAGCTTCTGCCATCTTATGTGTATCTTCTTTCTTCTTTATAACTGCTCCCTCATTCTTGTATGCAGAAAGTAATTCCTCTGCCAATTTTTCCTTCATAGGCTTTCCTCGCTTGCTGCGAGCAAAATCTCTTATCCATCGCATAGCTATAGAATAACCTCTATCCTTGGGCACTTCTAAAGGAACCTGATATGTCGCTCCTCCCACTCTTCTTGGACGCACCTCTAAACGTGGACGAGCGTTTTCTAAAGCAGTAAAAAACACTTTTAAAGGGTCTTCTTTTAGTTTTTCATGGAGAATATCAAAAGCACCATAAACTATTTTCTGAGCAATACTCTTTTTTCCATCACGCATAATCATATTTATAAACTTTCCCACCAAAGGTGAATTATACTTGGGGTCAGGTTTTGTTTCTCTTTTAGGAGCTCTTTTTCTTCTCATTTTTTCTCCTATTGTTTAGGTCTTTTTGTCCCGTATTTTGATCTTGATTTTCTTCTATTTTGCACTCCCTGGCAATCTAATGCCCCACGAACAATATGATACCTTACACCAGGCAAATCTTTCACTCTTCCTCCCCTTACTAAAACTATTGAGTGTTCCTGTAAATTGTGACCTTCTCCAGGAATATAGGCAGTAACTTCTTCTCCATTGGTGAGTCTGACACGAGCTACTTTTCTTAAAGCAGAGTTTGGTTTCTTTGGTGTCATCGTTCTTACCTGAATACAAACCCCTCTTTTTTGCGGACAACCTCTCAATGCTGGAGACTTACCCCTTCTTTTCTTAGGCTCTCTTGGTTTTCTAATCAATTGTGCTATTGTTGGCATATCTCAACCCCCGTTTCTCTGTGCAGTTTCAGTCCGGTTCCTGCAGGAATGAGGTGTCCTACAATTACATTTTCCTTTAAACCCCTTAATTCATCAACTTTACCACTTGCTGCTGCCTCAGTTAAAACTCGGGTAGTCTCCTGGAAACTGGCAGCAGAGATAAAACTCTTTGTGCTTAAAGAAGCCTTTGTGATTCCTAAAAGCAGTGGCGCTGCAGTTGCAGGACGTTTTCCTTTCTTTATTACTTTTTCATTCTCCTTTTTAAAATCCCATTTATCTACTGCTTCTCCTGGCAGAAATCCTGTATCTCCTGGATCAATAATTTTTACTTTTTTTAGCATCTCACGAATAATTAACTCAATATGCTTATCATTAATCCTTACTCCTTGGAGGCGATACACTTCCTGTATTTCATTTACTAAGTATTCCTGTAAAACTTTATCTCCACAGACTCTTAAAATATCCTGCAATACTATAGGACCTTCGGTAAGCTGTTGTCCGGCAGCTACTTTATCTCCACGATAGACTATAGGATGAGTTCCTGAAGGAATTGTATATTCTCTCTTCATCCCTGTGGGTGAACGAACAATAATTTTTCTTTCGCCTTTTTCCTCTTTAAATTCAACAAATCCCTCTATTTCACTGATAATTGCTGGATTTTTAGGACGTCTTGCTTCAAATAGTTCTGCTACTCGGGGAAGACCTCCAGTAATATCTCTTGTCTTTGCCACTAAACGAGGAATTTTAGCTACCACATCTCCTGCCTCAACAGTCTCTCCTTCTTCTACCATTATATGAGCTCCAGTAGGTAAAGGATAAATTCCCAAAACTTCTTCATTTTCAGAAAGAATTAAAATCTGAGGATGATAATCTCCTTTAAATTCTATCACTACTCTTTCTTTTCTCCCTGTAGTTAAATTCATTTCCTCCTGAATAGTAACTCCTTCCAAAATATCCTCATACTTAACTTTTCCTGAAACCTCAGTAAGTATGGGAGTAGAGTATGGATCCCATCTTACAAAAATCTTATCTTTTTCTACCTTTTCTCCTTCAGAAACAAATATAAATGCTCCCTGAGGAACAGGATTTCTTTGCAGCTCTATCCCTTTTTCATCAGTTATACTAATCATTCCATTTCTGTTTAAAACTACAAACATATTCTTTTTGGGAGCAACTTTTAGGTTATGGTATTTTACAAACCCAGTTTCCTTTGCTTTTATAAATGAACGCTCAGCAACTCGGGATGCTGTTCCTCCAATATGAAATGTCCTCATTGTAAGCTGAGTTCCTGGTTCACCAATTGATTGAGCAGCAATAATTCCTACTGCCTCTCCTACCTCAACCATTTTACCAGTTGCTAAATTTCTTCCATAGCACTTAGCACATACCCCTCTTTCTGATTCACAGGTTAAAACACTTCTTATTCTAATTTTCTCTATACCCAAACGTTCAATTTTTTCTGCTTTCTCCTCAGTAATCTCTTCACCTGCTTTCACAATCACTTCATCGCTTACAATATCAACAATATTATCCAAAGCCACTCTTCCCACAATTCTTTCTTTTAAAGGAACTACCACTTCATCTCCTTCAACTATCGCCGAAACAGTAATTCCATTAACTGTACCACAGTCTTCTTCAACTACAATTACCTCTTGTGCAACATCAACTAATCTACGAGTTAGGTATCCTGCATCAGCAGTCTTTAAAGCTGTATCTGCTAAACCTTTTCTTGCTCCGTGAGTAGAGATAAAATATTCCAAAACTGATAAACCCTCTCTAAAATTAGAAGTTATCGGTGTCTCGATAATTTCTCCTGAAGGTTTAGCCATCAGTCCTCTCATTCCTGCAAGCTGCCTAATTTGAAGCTTAGAACCTCTTGCACCTGAATCTGCCATCATAAATACAGGATTGAATTTATCTAAATGCTTAAAAACTAAATCTGAAACTTTATCTGTAGCCTTTGTCCATATATCAATAATTTTGTTGTGCCTTTCTCTCTCTGTAATTATTCCTTTCTTATACTGTTCATCTACCTTAGATAATTCTTTATTTGCTTCCTCAATACAACTCTGCTTTTCAGGAGGAATCTCTAAATCTTCTATACCCATACTTATTCCTGCCAGAGTAGCATATTCAAACCCAATATCTTTTAATTTATCCAGCAATACAATGGTCTCGTGATGTCCAAACCTTTTGTAACAGTCTTTGACAATATCAGCAATTTTCTTCTTATCCAAAACTTCATTCACAAACCCAAATCCAGAAGGCAAAATTTGATTAAAAATAATTCTTCCCACTGTAGTCTCTATTATCTTTTTCTCTCCATTTTCTTCAATCCTCACCTTTACCTTTGCATGTAAATCTACTTCTTCATCCTGATAAGCAGTAATTGCTTCATCTGGTGAAGAAAATATTAACCCCTCGCCTTTAGCATTCTCTTTCTCTAAGGTAAGATAACGCATCCCCACAACCATATCCTGGCTGGGCGTTACAATCGGTCTTCCATCAGCAGGAGAAAAGATATTATTGGCAGAAAGCATAATAACTTTTGCCTCTGCCTGTGCCTCTAAGGATAAAGGAACATGAACCGCCATCTGATCTCCATCAAAATCAGCATTAAAAGGAGTGCAGACTAAAGGATGTAATTTAATCGCTTTTCCCTCAACTAAAACCGGATAAAATGCCTGAATACTTAAACGATGCAAAGTTGGAGCACGATTCAGAAGCACCGGATGCCCCTTAATTACTTCCTCTAATATATCCCACACCTCAACACGGGCTCTCTCTACCATTCTTCTTGCACCTTTTATTGTATGCACAAATCCTTTTTCTCTTAATTTTTTTATAATAAATGGCTCAAATAATTCTAAAGCCATCTGCTTAGGCAAACCACATTGATGAATTTTCAGCTCTGGCCCAACAACAATTACACTTCTTCCTGAATAATCTACTCTTTTACCTAAAAGATTTTGACGGAAACGACCCTGTTTTCCCTTAAGCATATCTGATAAACTTTTCAAAGGTCTGTTTTGATGCCCCATTACTGGCCGACCGTGGCGACCATTCTCCAACAAAGCATCTACTGCTTCCTGAAGCATTCTCTTCTCATTTTTTACAATTATTTCTGGTGCTCCTAAGGCAAGTAATTTCTTTAAACGATTATTACGATTTATTACTCGGCGATAAAGATCATTTAAATCAGATGAGGCAAACCGACCTCCTTCAAGTGGAACTAAAGGTCTTAAATCCGGAGGAATTACCGGCAAAACTTCTAAAACCATCCACTCGGGTCTGTTTCCTGAACGACGAAAATCCTCTACTATTTTCAATCTTTTAAGAAGTCTTTTATTAAAACTTCTTTTGCTTTCCTCAAGTTCTTTACGTATCTGCCTACTTAATTTATCTAAATCTACCTCTTTTAAAAGATCTCTTATTGCCTCAGCTCCTATCTTAGCTACAAAATTTGCCTGATATTCTTTTAATGCTTTGCGATATTCTTCTTCGGTAAGTAATTGTTTTTTACGAAGAGGTGTATCTTGAGGATCAATAACAATATACTCTTCATAATAGATTATTTTTTCTAAATCTTTTACACTTAAATCTAAGATTGCCCCTATACGAGAAGGAATTACTTTCCAAAACCAGATATGAACGCAGGGGCTGACTAACTCTATATGTCCCATTCTCTGCCTTCTTACTGAAGAATGTAAAATCTCCACACCACAACGATCGCATCTTAATCCTTTAAACTTTATTCCTTTTAACTTTCCACAGTGACACTCCCAATCCTTCACCGGACCAAAAATCCTTTCGCAGAAAAGACCATCCTTTTCTGGTTTAAGAGTGCGATAATTTAAAGTTTCCGCTTTTTTTACTTCTCCATAAGACCAGCTTCTAATTATTTGAGGAGAAGCAATTTTTATACTTATACGGTCAAAAAATAAAGATTCCTCAATCATAACTCTTTCTCCTTTTCTGCTCTTACATCTAAACACAAACCCTGAAGTTCCTTCATTAAAACATTAAAAGATTCGGGAACCGAGGGTTTAAATTTTTGCTCTCCTCTTACAATTGCTTCATAAATACGGGTTCTTCCCTCAACATCATCACTTTTTACAGTTAAAATTTCCTGCAGAGTGAATGCTGCTCCATAAGCCTCAAGTGCCCATACCTCCATCTCTCCAAATCGCTGACCTCCAAATTGAGCTTTTCCTCCCAGAGGCTGTTGAGTAATCAAAGAATAAGGACCAATTGCTCGAGCATGGATTTTATCATCAACCATATGGACTAATTTCATAATATACATTACTCCTACTGTTACTTTCTGATCAAAAGGCTTTCCTGTATATCCATCATAAAGGGTAACTTTCCCTGAAGTAGGTAGATTCGCCTGTTTGAGTAATTCTTTAATTTTATCCTCTTTTATTCCTTCAAATACAGGAACAACTACCTTCATCCCGAGCTTCTCTGCTGCCCATCCCAAATGAGTCTCTAAAAGTTGTCCCACATTCATTCTGGAAGGAACACCCAAGGGATTTAAAACTACATCTACAGGAGTCCCATCTTCTAAAAAAGGCATATCCTCTTCAGGCAAAATCTTAGCAATTACTCCTTTATTTCCGTGTCTTCCCGACAATTTATCTCCCACAGAGATTTTCCTTTTCATCGCTACATAAACTACAACCCTTTTTAAAACTCCCGGAGGAAGTTCATCTCCTTTTTTAACTTTGGCTATCTCTAATTCTTTTTCTATCTCTAATTCTTGAAGGCGCTCCTCATACATATTGAAGATATTCCTTGCTTCCTCATCTTCTTCTATATCACTAATTCTTAATTTTTCTTCTTTCTTATTCAAAATACTGGCAATACGTCTATCTCTTTCTTTCTTCAATATTTCTTTCTCTTCTTTATAATACTTTTCTATCTCTTTTATTCTTCTTAATTCTTCTGTTTTTTCTTTTTTTGATTTTCTTCCTCTCTCTTTTCTCTGAAATACTTCTACATTTATCACCACCCCATAAACTCCGGGAGGAACACGTAAAGAAGTATCCTTTACATCCGCAGCTTTCTCACCAAAAATAGCACGCAGAAGTCTTTCTTCAGGAGATAACTCTTTCTCTGTCTTGGGAGTTACTCTTCCCACCAATATATCATCAGGCATAACCTCTGTTCCTACTCTTACAATTCCGTTCTCATCCAAATTCTTTAAAGCCTCTTCACTCAAGTTAGGAATATCTCGAGTTATCTCTTCATTTCCTAAACGAGTTTCTCTTGCCTCAATCTCAAATTTTTCAATATGCACGGAAGTAAGTATATCCTCTTTTACCAATCTTTCACTAATCACAATTGCATCTTCAAAGTTATAACCCCGCCAAGGAAGAAACGCTACCAATAGATTCCTTCCTAAAGCAAGTTCACCATTTTTTGTCGCCATTCCATCAGCAATAATATCTCCTCTTCTTACATAATCACCTTTTTTAACTAAGGGTCTTTGATTCACGCATGTATCAGCATTAGAACGTTGAAATTTTTTAAGGCGATATACAAACTTACCAATTTTTATATGTGCAGAATCTACTTCCTCCACATAACCACTCTCTTTTGCTACCACTACTGCACCAGATTCACGAGCAACTTTTTCTTCCATTCCTGTACCAACAACAGGTTCTTCAGTAAAAAGAAGAGGAACCGCCTGTCTTTGCATATTAGAACCCATCAAAGCTCTATTTGCATCATCATGTTCTAAAAAAGGAATTAAAGAGGCAGATACAGAAACTATCTGTTTGGGAGATACATCCATGTATTCTACCTCTTGTGGTTTTACCTTAGGAAATTTACCTTTGTAACGACAATAAATCTCCTTATCTTTTATACGACCTTCCTCATCTATATTATCCGTAATTTGGGCAATCATTCTTTTTTCCTCTTCATCAGGAGTAAGATACTCTATTTTATCTAAAACTTTTCCTTTTTCTACTTTTCTATAAGGAGTGATTAAAAATCCTAAAGGATTAATACGTGCATAAGTAGTTAAAGAGGTAAGCAAACCAATGTTGGGACCTTCAGGAGTTTCAATAGGACAAATCCTTCCGTAATGAGAAGGATGGACATCTCTGACTTCAAATCCGGCACGTTCGCGAGATAACCCTCCCGGACCCATAGCTGATAGCCTTCTTTTATGTGTTATCTCAGCTAAAGGATTTGTCTGATCCATAAATTGAGATAAAGGTGAACGGGCAAAGAAATCATGAATTTGCATAGCGAAAGCACGTGAGTTTATAAGATGCTGAACAGAAAGGTTATCTTCCGAGACTAAAGAACATCTTTCTATAAATGTGCGTTCTATTCTTAAAAGCCCTACTCTTACCTGATGTTGAAGAAGTTCTCCTACCAATTTCACTCTTCGGTTAGATAAATGGTCTATATCATCAACCTCTCTTTCTCCATTCTTTATTTTAATAAGTGTCTTAATTATTGCTACCACGGTATCTAAATCTAAGGTGCGTTTATTTAAAGAAACATTCATGTTTAATTTTTTATTAAGTAGAAAACGACCCACTCTGGCTAAATCATAACGTTTAATGTCTAAAAACATACGCTGGAAAACTTCCTTTGCTGCCTCAAGAGTTACAGGTTCAGTAGGACGCATTTTTTTATAAAAATCTAAAAGCGCTTCTTCTCTATTTTTGGTATGATCTCTTTTGGCAGTATTCACTATCTCAGGATATGGTCTTTCTGAAAAACACTGATAAATATCCTCATTTGTAGAAAGACCAAATAATCTTAAGATTTGTGTAGCAGGAAATGTCTTTCTTCTGTCAACAATAGCAGTTATTGTATCATTTATATCACATCTAAATTCCAGCCAATACCCCCGATAAGGAATGATACGTGCATAATAAATTCTTTTTCCTGTAGGATGCATCTCCTCTTCAAAAAATACGCCTGGCGAACGCTGAAGTTGACTGACCACTGCTCTCTCATCACCATTAATTATAAAGGAAGCAACATCAGTCATTAAAGGTATATCGCCTAAATAAATTTCCTGTTCTTTAATATTTCCTGTCTCATTACTTACCAATCTCAGTCTTGCTCTTAAAGGAGCAGCATATGTTTGAGAACGCCTTTTGCATTCCTCAGGTGTATAACGTGGTCGACTTAAAGAGTAGGAGACAAATTCTAAACGATATTTTTTATCAGGAGACTCCATAGGAAATACTTCATTAAATATTTCCTGCAATCCTACATTCTTTCTTTTCTCTGGAGGCACATCCATTTGTAAGAATTCTTTAAAAGAGTTAAGCTGATGCATTAAAAGGTGTGGCATGGGTATCTCTTTTTTCTTTTTAAAACAAATTCTTTTTACCCACTTCATTCCTTCTCCTTGTTATTTTTTTAAAATTATTTTATTTCTACTGCTGCTCCTGCTGCTTCAAGGCGCTTCTTTATATCCTCTGCTTCCTCTTTAGAAACATTTTCCTTAACTGGCTTAGGGGCAGAATCTACCAATTCTTTTGCTTCTTTTAATCCTAAATCTGTAATTGCCCTCACCTCTTTAATCACAGCAATTTTATTTGCTCCTGCAGATTTAAGCACTACTGTAAAAGATGTTTTTTCTTCTTCCTCTCCTCCAGCTGCCTGAGCCTGAGGAGCAACACCTGCTACAACAGGAGCCTGAGCTTTAACTCCAAATTTCTCCTCACATTTTTTAACTAACTCTGATAATTCTAAAACCGTCATCTCCTCCAAAATTTTTAAAACATCGTCAACTCGCGACATCTCTCTCCTCCTTCTTTTTCTTTATCTCCTCCACCAGCCACACAAATTTTAAAATTATTTGATTTAAACTATTTAAAAACCCTGTCAAAGGTGCACAGAAAGCATTCAAAGTTTTTCCCAAAAGAATCTCATAAGGAGGCAGTTTTGCTAATTCTAAAAGTTCCTCCTTATTTAATTTTTTTTCTTCTAAAAATCCTCCTTTTAAATAAAAAGCTTCCTCGCTCTCCTTAGAAAAATCTACTAAAAGCTTGCACACTTTTACTATATCCTCATAAACAAATACAATCCCTGTGGGCCCTTCAACAAAAGAATTATCTAATTCCTTTCCCAAATCAGAAAATGCTCTTCTTATAAGAGAATTTTTAAAAATACGCATTAGAGAATTCTCTTTTTTTAAATTATCTCTTAATGTATTAAGTTGCTGTGCTTTAAGTTTAGAAAAACCTACAAATACATAAGCTTGTGCAGAATTCAATCTTTCTTTTATCTCCTCTACTATTTTTTTACGAATAACTAAACCAATTCTTTCTTTCATCTCTATACACTTATTTTTAAAGCTGGGCTCATTGTTAAAGATAAATAAATTGACCTTATGAATTCTCCTTTTACTGCCTGAGGTCTTAAGCTATTAAGGGTATCCAAAAATACTTTAATATTTTCTTTTAAATGCTCTAAAGGAAAAGAAATTTTACCAACCCCGGCATGAATACAACCTGTTTTATCCATACGAAAATCTACTTTTCCCTGTTTAGCTTCCTTAATTGCCTGAACAAGATTATTTGTAACTGTTCCTGTTTTTGGTGAAGGCATAAGACCCCGCGGTCCTAAAATCCTTCCCAACCTACTTACCAATTTCATCATCGTGGGAGTAGAGATACAATAATCAAAATCAAGCCAGTTTTCTTTCTGAATCTTATCAATCAAATCCTGACCTCCTACAAAATCAGCACCTGCCTCTTTTGCCTCTTTTTCTTTTTCTGGCTCACAAAATACCAAAACTTTTACTTTTTTCCCTGTCCCATGAGGTAAACTCACCGAACCTCTTACCATCTGATCACTTTTTCTGGGATCCACATTGAGTTTGCAAGAAATCTCCACTGTCTCATCAAATTTAGGATGAGGCATTTTTTTTAAAACTTCTAAAGCCTCTTCTATTGTATAAACTTTATTTTTATCTACCAATTTAACAGCTTCCTGATATCTTTTACTTCTCTTCATCCTCAACCACCTTTATTCCACAGGAACGAGCCGTACCTTCAATTATTTTAATTGCCTTTTCCAAATCAGAGGTATTTAAATCTGCTAATTTCTGTTTAGCAATCTCAATTACCTGTTTTTTTGTTACCTGTGCAATTATCTCTTTTCCTGCTTGTGAACTTGCCTTAGCTAAGTTTGCTGCTCTTTTAAGCAAAACTGATGCGGGGGGGCTTTTAATCACAAAATCAAAAGATCTATCTTTATAAACATTTATCACTACAGGCAAAATTAACCCTTCTTTTCCTTTTGTTGCATCATTAAAAGCTTTACAAAACTGCATAATATTTACCCCATGTTGACCTAAAGCAGGTCCTACAGGAGGTGCCGGATTTGCACTTCCTGCAGGAATCTGAAGCTTTATCTGAGCCACCGGTTTTTCCTTTTTTTTCTTTGCCATCTTATTAAATCTTTTCTACTTGCCAAAATTCTAACTCTACAGGTGTAGTTCTTCCAAATATTGATATGCTTACTTTCAGTTTGCCTTTTTCTGCATTTACCTCTTCAACTACTCCAGTAAAATTAATAAAAGGGCCTTCCACAACCCTTACGCTTTCTCCTTTCTCAAAACTTACCTTAGGAGCTGGTTTCACTTTGCTTTCTTCTGCTTTCTTTAAAATCTTTTCAATTTCCTCCTCAGGAATTGGTGTTGGTCTTCTTTTGGGTCCAATGAAAGAGGCAATTCCCGGAGTTTTTTTTACAAAAAGCCAGGTCTCATCATTCATCTCCATATGAATTAAAATATATCCGGGAAGAAATTTTCTCTCTGAAACTCTGCGTTTACCTAATCTAACTTCTGTAACCTGCTCCTTAGGAACAATAATTTCGTCAATAAGTTCCTGCATACCAAAAGCTTTTATCCTTGCCTCTAAATTCGCTTTTGCTTTCTCTTCCGCACCACTTAAAGTATGAACTATATACCACCTTTTCATTATCTTAAAAGATACCTCACTAATTTAGTAAAAACAGAATCAACCCCAAAAACATAAAGAGTCAAAAATGCAGTAACAATAATCACCATTATCGTTGCTGTAAATAATTCTTCTTTCGTTGACCAATTTACTTTTTTAAGCTCTGCTTTCACTTCTTTCAAAAATTGAGGAAATTTTTTAATTTTTTTAAACATCTTCTAACTCCTTACCCAGGCCTGGGGCGACTCGAACGCCCAACCCCTGGTTTTGGAGACCAGTGCTCTAGCCAATTGAGCTACAGGCCTGATATTCATGGCTTTGTCTCTTTATGCTCTGTATGTTTGCGACAAAATTTACAAAATTTATTAATCACAAATTTTTCTCTATGTTTTCTTTTATTTTTTGTAGTATAGTAATTTCTTCTTTTACAAACACTACACTCTAATGCGATGAGTTCTCTCATCTTAATTAGATTTCCTTTACTTCAAAAGAGTAAAAAAACCCACTCCCCCTCTTTTAACTTTCTTCCAACTTTTTAGCTTCTTGCCGTTGGCAAGAAGCTTCCATTTTAGCCTGGAGTGGGAATTGAACCCACGACCACCTCCTTACCAAGGAGGTGCTCTACCACTGAGCTATCCAGGCAAAAATAAAATTTTTTAGAAACAATCAATTCTGACGAATAAAAATGATACTATATCTACTCTTTTTGTCAAGAAAAAATTGGAAAAAATTTATCATAGTTGGACAATAAAAGAAAAAATTCGCCTCTGTGTTTTCTCTCTGCGCCAGGAGTAAAAATCTTGATTGCAGAAACTACAGATTTTAAGGTCAAAAAATCTATCTGGATTCAACCTTCGTTTTATTAATTCTTCCTTTGTAAATTCTATAGGAGAAAAATACAAAATTCCTTCTTTTCTTATAAGATAATTAACAAATCTTTTATATCTTAAAAATTCCTCTCCCACCTTATAACAACAGCTTCTCAAACCCACTCCAGCAATAACACTGAATTCTTCCAGATTATTCTTTATATTCTCCAAAATCCCTCCTAAAGCTGAACGCCAGCCTAAATGAATTATTCCAATTGTATCTTCTCCATAAAAATATAAAGGCAGACAATCAGCAGTTTTTACTACCAAAACTAAATTTTTCTCTTCACTAAATAAACCGTCACCATCATATATTCCTTCTCTTTTCACATATTTTATATGAGGGGAATGAAGTTGATTAAGATAAACAAATCTTAATCTTTTATTACCTGACAGTAATAATTTAAGCTTTTTCTCAAATTCACAAATATCAAAAATATCTCTTTTGGTAAATCCACAGAAAACGTTTTTCGGAAATATATTTTCAATAATATAAATTGACTCTCTCTCAAATATCTTCATCCAGCAAGATAACCTTTTCTCTACTAAATTCTCCTTTTATTATCCTTATTTTATTTTTATTCACCCTGAAATACTCAGCCAAAAACTCAATCAATCTTTTGTTTGCCCGTCCTTTTTCTGGTGCTTCTTTAATATAAACTTTAAAAAAATCTTTTTCTTTAAAAATTTTCTCCTTTTTTGCCTTAGGAACTACTTTAACTTTTATTTTCATCTTGAAATTTCTCCAGAGAGGATAATCTAAGATGTAAAAGTTCTAATTTTTTTCTTACCTCCTCATATTTATTGAGAGCTGAACGCAAGTGATTCCCCAAAACTATATAATCTTTAAAAATACCCTCTGTCTCAATTTCTAATCTTCTTAAAGTATTGTATATATGTTTTGAGCTCTCCTCTATTTTTAAGGCTTTCATTCCCAAAAGAAGTGTCTGAAGATATACATATAAATTGTTCGGTCCAACAATAAACACTCTTTTTTTATGTGCATATTCGCATAAATCAGTCTCGGTAATAATAGAATAATATACTGCTTCTGAAGGCACATACATAAAAGAGAAATCTAAAGTCCCTTCATCAGGAAGGATATAACCTGAAGTCTCATCAATTCTTCTTTTTACACTCTCTATGAATGATTTCTTAAAACTTTCTTTCTCTGGTGCCTCTGCTTCTATATAATTGCGAAAGGACTCCAGAGAAAACTTAGCATCAATAGGTAAACTGCCTTGAGGGAGCTTAATTAAAAAATCAACACGCCTGCCACTGCGAAAGGAATACTGAGGTATAATCATCTTTTGAGGCAAAACATTTTTAAGAATATTCTCAAGAAGCGTCTCCCCCAGTATTGCTCGTTTTTTTGTTGGTTTTAAAATATCATAAAAAGACTTTGTAAAATTTAGAATTTGAGAGCTTTCCTGATTAATATTGCCTATCTCTTTATAAAGTTGATTTAAATGTTCGGTTAAATTCTTTTGGGTAAGAAAAAAATTGTTTTGTATTTCAGAAATTTTTTTATCTAATTCTTCTTTTAAAACCTCAAGATTCTCTTTAAAAATTGAATCCCGCCTTTTGTAAAAGATATAGAGGAAAACAAGAAAAATAATAATAAAGAAGAATAAAAGAAGGAAATGGAGGAAGGAGATCATTTTCTCTTTGTCAATTTCTTTACTGTCTCCAGAATCAAACTCGGCTCAACCATTCTTCCCTCACCATATTTTCCTGAAGCTAATTCTCCTTTTTGGGGTTTTAAAATTATATATCTTTTTATCTTCTCCAACTTTTTTAAATTCTCTTGAGTAATCGGATTTTTCCACATATTCTCATCCATTGCCGGAGCAAGAATTATCTTTATTCGGGGAGGTAGAGCCAAGATTAAAGTAGTTAAAAGATTATCACAAATACCATGTGCAATTTTAGATAAGGTATTACAGGTTAAGGGAGCAACTATACAAAGATGACACCACTCAGCCAAGGAAATATGTTCCAGCTCTTTTTTTCTTTCTTTAAACATATCTACATATACAGGATTCCCCGAAAGAGTTTCAAAAACTAAAGGAGTAATAAAATGAGTTGCATTAGGTGTCATAACTACTTTAACAGAAAACTTCTCTTTTTTAAGAAGACGAATCAGATAACAGGTTTTATAAGAAGAGATACCTCCACAAACACCCACAATGATATTTGTCTTCATTCTTGCTTAAACTTCTACATAATTATCCTTTATAAAATTTTTATACCATTTTTCATAAATTTCTGGAGAGACCAGGTGAATTTGAAAAGGGCTATCAGAAAAATTTTTCACCAGTTTCTTTTTTAATCTAACTTGTGCAGAAAAATCAAAAGGAATTCTTTTGCTTATAACCAAAATATCTATATCACTATCAGGAAGATAATCTCCTCTAATAACAGAGCCAAAAACTAAAACTCTCGTCTTGGAAAAAATCTTTTCTGCTCTTTTCTTAATTAGTCTTGCGAATTTTAAATAATCTTTAAAATATTTTTCCCTTCTCTCTAATTTATCTGCACGCAACTTATATAAACTTAACCTTTCCTTCATTTTCTAATATTTTTACAATCTTTAAAGAAATTTTTATTACTGCTTCTGCCTCCTCTTTAGTAAATTTGCGAGGATAGTATCTACTGACAATATAAGCATCTTCTATCTCTTTTATAGAAAGCAAATTTTTTTTATAAAAATTCTTTAATTTTTTTGTATTATAAATCTCACCTACTATCTCTATTAGCTCGCTAATATAATGTGTTTTAGGAAAATCTCCTGTTTTTAAAGCAATTAAATACTTAAGCCATAGCTGTATCGCTTGTTCGAAATCCAAAACACACAAATTATATCTTTTCTTTTGAAAATCTTCAAAGCCCCTCTCCCAAAATTCTTTTCCTCTCTCTTTTAAAAATTCTACCTCTTTCCTCACTTTTCATTAAATTTATCATATTATTGGCTGGAAGGCAAATATTTTGATTTAAAAATTAAGAAGAGGATTGTTTTTTCTTTCTTTCCTCAATTATTTTTTCTGCTATCTGAGGAGGGACTATCTCATAACGAGAAAATTGCATTGTGTAAACTGCTCTTCCGCTACTTAAAGAACGGATAGCTTCTGTATAACCGAATAGTTCTGCTAAAGGAGCTTCAGCCAAAATAACTTTTTGCATTCCCTGCGTCTCTATATTAAGGACTTTTCCTCGTCGGGCACATAAATTTCCCACAATATTACTTAAGTATTCCTCAGGAGTAAAAATCTCAAGCTTCATATAAGGCTCAAGCAATAAAGGTTCTGCCTTAAGAAAAGCTTCTCTAAAACCAATACTGGCAGCTAATTTAAATGCTAATTCTGACGAATCAACCTCATGATAAGAACCATCAAAAAGAATCACTTTAATATCTGTTACCGGATAACCGCACAAAGGTCCCTTTTTCATTGCTTCACGAAATCCCTTCTCCACTGCAGGAATAAAAGAGGCTGGAATCACTCCTCCTTTAATTCTATCCTCAAACTCAAAACCTTTTCCTCTTTCAAGAGGAAGAATCTCAAAAATAACATGTCCGTATTGACCACGTCCACCAGTCTGTCTTATGTATTTGCCTTCTGCCTGTGCAGGTTTAGAAATCGTCTCTCTATAGGCTACCTGAGGTCTTCCTACTTCTGCATTAACTTTAAATTCTTCTTTTAATCTATCTACCATAATCTCTAAGTGTAACTCTCCCATTCCGGAAAGAATAATCTCCTTTGATTCCTGATCTGTCTCCACACTAAAGGTAGGATCTTCCTCAACAAGTTTAGCTATAGCTTTACTTAATTTATCCTGATCCTGACGAGAATTGGGCTTGATACTGATAGAGACAACCGGTTGAGGAAATTCTATTTTCTCCAAAAGTATAGGATGTTCTAAATCAGAAAGTGTATCACCTGTAGTGGTATTTGTTAATCCTACCGCAGCAGCAATATCTCCAGCATAAATCTCTGTGCGATTCTCTTTTTGATTGGCATGCATCTGTAGAATTCGACCTACCCTTTCTTTCTTATTCTTGCTCACATTTAAAACATAAGAACCTGCTTTAAGGTATCCAGAATAAACCCTAAAATACACCAGTTTCCCCACATGAGGGTCAGCCTGAATTTTGAAAGCTAAAGCACAGAATGGTTCCTCAACTGACAATTTCCTTTTTATCTTCTTCTGAGGATCCTTAGGATCAAAACCCTCTACAGGAGGAATATCTAAAGGTGAAGGCAAAAATAAGACAATCGCATCAAGCAACTTCTGAATACCCTTATTTTTCAGTCCTGAACCGCAAAGCACAGGAACGAGTTTATTTTCAATTGTGGCTTTTCTTAAAGTATTAATTATCTCTTCTTTAGAAAGATTTTTTTCTTTAAGATATTTCTCCATTAGTTTCTCTTCTAAAGAAGCTATTTTTTCTAAAAGTTCCTCTCTATATTTTTGACTTATCTCTTTATACTCTTGCGGAATATCCTCAACAGAAAATTTCTTTCCTAAGGAAGCCTCATCATATATATACGCTTTCATCTCTATCAAATCAATTACACCTTTAAATCCACTTTCTTCTCCCAAAGGAAGGGTTATTACTGCACAAGTTGCCTCTAATTTTTCCTCAATCTCATTTACCACTTTAAAAAAATCCGCACCTACACGATCCATCTTATTCACAAAGGCAATTTTGGGAACTTTATATTTTTGTGATTGACGCCAGACTGTCTCTGACTGTGCCTCAACTCCTTCCACCGCAGAAAATATCACTACTGCTCCATCTAATATCCTTAAGGCTCTTTCTACTTCTGCAGTAAAATCTACGTGCCCTGGAGTATCAATAATATTAATTCTTTTACCCTGCCAGAAGCAGGTAGTAACCGCAGAAGTTATTGTGATTCCGCGTTCTTTTTCCTGCTTCATCCAGTCCATCTGTGCTTTTCCCTCATGAACTTCTCCAATTTTATGCGTCTTTCCGGTATAAAAAAGGATTCTCTCGGTAACGGTAGTCTTTCCTGCATCAATATGGGCAATAATTCCAATATTTCTTACCTTTTCCAGATCAACCTTGGGAATTTCTTCTTTTTTCTCTTTTTCTTCTTCCTTTTCTACTTTTACTTCTTCTTTTTGTCCTTCTTTCTTCTCTTCAACTTCAACAGGTTCCTCTATTTCTTTTTCAGTCTCTTCTTTCTTCTCGACAGATAAATCTTTCTCTTCTACTTTTAAATTATCTGAAGAAACAGTTGTAGCCTCTTCTTTTAAAGCTGTCTCTTCTTTTAAAACTTCTTCTTTTTCTTCAGACTTCTCTTCTGAAGTAACAGGAAACTCCTGAGAAGCAATTTCCTCTGTCATTTTCTCTGCTACCTCTTCCTTAGATGACAGTTTTCTTTCCAGCTCTAAATTTTTCTCTTTTAAACGTCTAATCTCATCATTAAGAAAAAGGATTTGCTTTGTCTTTTTTTCTAATTCTTCCTCAAGTGATTTCAAATCTTCCTCTAAAGCCTCATATTCTGATTTAGCTATCCATTCACTTTCTGCCTCTTTTTTCCTAAATTCATTGATAGTAAGTGTAGCTTTTTTAATTCTTTCTGTATATTCCTTCTCTTTCTCTTCTAAAAATAAAATTTTATCATTCTTTTCTCGTATCTCCTTCTCCAGGGAAGAGATAATCTTTTCCTGCTCCTGCAATTTTTTATTTAACTTTACATTCTCAGAAAAAATCTTTTCTAATTCTTTATTTTTCTTAAACAAAGAATCTTTAAGCTGAGCTACCTGGGACTTTAATCTTTCTAATGTATTTTTTTCATGAGTTTGCCATTTCTTTTGCCGATTCAAATTTTTCTCTAGTTCAGAAATTTTACTTTTTGCTTCTTTCAACTCACTCTGCAGTTGATGATTTTTTTCTTTCAAAACTTTAACCTCTTCCTTCAATTCCTGTGTCTTATCACGCCAGAATTCCTTACTCTCTTTTAACTGCAAAAACTCTGCCTCACTTATAGAAATTTTTTTCTTAGCCGATATCTTCTTTTTAGATACCTGCTTAGGGAAAAAAGAAAAAACAGTTATGGCAATCCCTATTATTGTGATTAGACCTACTATTATAATCATAATTTTTTAAAATCTTTCCAAATTATACCATATTTTTAAATCTAAAAACAATTACCCACCTTTTTAAAGTGAAAACGCTTTCAGTTATGGAAGAGTATTAAGAAAAGAAATCTTTCTTAGTAAAGAAAGAAAAAAGATGATATCCTTCCTTAAGAAGAGTTTCTTTTGCTCCTTCTTCTCTATCCACCAAAACAATAACTTTTTTTATCTTTGCCCCTGTTTTCTCTACCTTTTTAATAGCATTCATTAAAGAGGAACCAGTGGTGGCAACATCATCCACAATTACCACATTATCCTGCGATGTAAGCTCTACTCCTTCAATTGCTTTTTTCCGTCCATGCTTTTTAGAAGTTTTCCTTACCAGAAATCCTTTCAATTTTTTTCTTTCCTGATGCGCTAAAAAACACACACCGGCCACAATTGGATCTGCTCCCAGAGTTGGCCCTCCAATAGCGGTGATATTTTCGTTTTTGATTAACTGCCAAAAGAGGCGAGAAATTAGATAAATTCCCTCTGAGGACAAACTGACTCTTCTCACATCTATATAAAATGTGCTTATCTTTCCACTGGACAATTTTACTTTTTCTTTAAAAAAAGCTTCTTTTTTTAACAAGTTAAGCAGTTTCTTTTTCACAAAACAAAATTATATACTATTATTTATCTGTGTCAACTTATCAAAACTGAAGTGTTGCAATAACAAAATGTTAAAAAATAATTACTACAATAAAATGTTAAATTTTTTAGAAAAAACAATTCATCCTACAGAGCTGGCTGAAGAATATAGAAATAACCTGTAAAGATAAAGTTTAACTTGATACTTTATTTTCAAAAGATTTT
>Ga0190363_1000036_pt1 | contig 72186 bp, 62 predicted proteins | sample 48721867_MG_FD_161272 | JGI IMG/M metagenome (GOLD analysis project Ga0190363, IMG submission 161272) | Hydrothermal vent microbial mat bacterial communities from Southern Trench, Guaymas Basin, Mexico - 4872-18-6-7_MG | ecosystem: Environmental > Aquatic > Marine > Hydrothermal vents >...
TAGCTCAGCCCGGTAACGCTGAGCGTCGAATGCCCTCGTTGGGTATGAGAGCACTCGGCTGAAGACCGAGGTGTCGTGGGTTCAAATCCCACCCGTCCCATTCTTGAGGTGGGTTATGAGGGTTGTTCCTGTATCTGAGTTTCTGGAAAACAAAGTAATAATTTATGAAGGATTTGAAAGACTCTCTGAAAAATCTTACGGTAAAATCATGGATGGAAGACTTGAATTGTCGCTTGTGGAGGCGCTTTATCTTCTTGAAAAGAATAAAATTGTGGTTAAAAAAGGTGGGAGGAAAATAAGCTTCAGGAAGCTTCTCTCCTTAGGAATAGGGATTGATAGAAGACTTCATGAGAAATACATAGTTTACAGAGACTTAAAGGAAAGGGGACTTGTGGTCAAAACCGGTTTCAAGTTCGGATGTGACTTTCGTGTTTATCAAAGGGGTGTTAAGGTTAAGAAGGGTCCTAAAAAAGCATCAGAGCACACAAAATGGATTGTATTTGTTGTTCCTGAGGATTATATGTGTTCTTTTGCTGAGTTATCAAGGGCTGTCAGGCTTGCACATTCTATCAGAGCAAAAATGCTCTGGGCTGTTGTGGATAATGAAAACAATGTTACATACTATCAGGTTTTAAGAACAAAACCTTAAATATTCAACGCCACCAAATAAATTCCCATATGGGAAGAGTAAAATCTACTGCAATAAAGAGGCTCGGAGATGAGTTGATACAGAGATATCCAAATAGATTTTCGGCAGACTTTGAAACGAATAAGGAAGTTTTGAAAGAGATAAAAAACATCAAATCCAAAAAAATAAGAAACATACTTGCGGGATATATAACCAAGAAAATGATACAAATAGAAAAAACGGGTTTGTAAAATGGGTATAGAAAAATATCTTGAAGAGCCTGTAGCTGTGGATATCAACGATAGTGTTGCCAAGGTTGTTTCCAAGATGATTTCCGAATCTAAAAGAGAGGTTATAGTGGAAGAAGAGGGAAAATATACAGGCATGCTTTATGCGAGAAGTATTGCAAAAAGAAATATATTCAATCCGGAAAAAACAAAGATCTTGCATTATATAAGAAAAATAAATCCGCTTTTGCCAGGGATGGATATAGATGAAGTTCTCAATTACATTCTTATAAACGATCTTCGAGCTGTTCCTGTAAAGGCTTATGAGGGAGAAAAAGAAACGGTGAAACTAATAACCAGAACAGGTTTATTAAAAGCTTTTAAAGCTTCTCCTGTATTCAAAGAGAAAAAAGCCGGTGAAGTTATGGTAGTTCCGTATTTCATAGAACCTAAGGAGAGTGTATCCGTTGCAAAGGCCATGTTTAGGGATTTGAACATTTCCAGTTTGCCTGTGATAGAGAATGGAAGGGTTGTTGGTATGGTTGATGAGCTTACACTCATGGAAACAACAATAAAACCTCAGGAAAGGGAGTTTTGGGGTGAGAAAATATCTTCAGGTGAGATTGCAGTAGAATCATTTATGAGAAAGGATGTGCGCACTGTAAATGAAAATTCTTCATTAAGGGAAGTGGTTGAAATAATGACAAAAGAAGATCATCCAACCGTTATGGTTGAATCCGAAGGTAAGGTTATTGGTATGATAACCAGAAAGGATATCCTTAAGGTACTGGGTGAGGAGGTTCAGGGTGTATATATAAGGATCAGCGGAATTCAAGAAGAGGATGAATTCATAAAATCCATTGTTAATGAGGAAATTAAAAGGTTTATAGACAAGGTGGGAAAAATGTTTCCATTAAATCAGCTTGTTATTCATATCGATAAATACAAAAAAAGCGGAGAGAAGATGAAATATTCAGTAAAGGCCAGACTCATAACACAAAAAGGCGTGTTCTTTGCTGATGATCATGAGTGGGATCTCACAAAGGTTGTGCAAAACGTACTTGAAATACTTAGAAGAGAAGTTATAAAGAGAAAGGAAAAAGCGAAAGGAATATAACCTTTCGGATAACAAAAGGTTTTTATGAAACAGTCTTTTCAGAGCATGATAAAAAATGCAGGGAGCTGTATTTTTTATGTAGTTGTTGGTATTGCCTTGGCTTTTGTTATAAATCATGGATTGGCTTTTGCTTTATCAACCGATATGCCTGTTGTGGCTGTGGAATCAAATTCAATGGTTCCTACATTTTATAAAGGGGATATTCTTATTTTAAAGGGGATTTCTAAGGAAGACGTTAAGGTTGGGGATATCGTTGTTTTTTCGCCCTACAAAGGGGCCACTCCCGTTGTTCACAGAATAATAAAAATAAACAAAGACGGAACCTTTCAAACAAAGGGGGATGCGAATTCTGGTCAGTTGCCCTTTGAGAAAAGGATAAAATTTGAGCAGATTCACGGAAAGGTTATTTTCATAATTCCGTATCTTGGGTGGATAAAGCTTGGGTTTACAGAATATATAATGCCTAATTTTGTGTGGGTTTTTTTAGCGCTGGTAATCACAGGCTTTATTTATTTTGCTGGTAAAAGATGTGAAAGATTTATAAAGATTAAGTGAACTTTAATGTAAGGGGTGTTTTCATGGATTTTTGTAAGAAATGTGGGACTGTTCTCGTTGCGAAAAAGGAGGGTGAAAAAACCGTTCTTTTTTGCAGAAAGTGTGGGACTGTTTTGGAGGATTACAAACCAATGGAGATAGAAGAAGATGTGAAAAAAAATCCTCTGGAGGACATCGTGGTTATAGAGAAAAATGAAGAGTACCTACCCAAAACGAAAACAACCTGCCCAAAGTGTGGTAATAAGGAAGCGATATGGTGGATTCAACAGACCAGGTCTGCTGATGAGGCACCGACCCTATTTTTGAGGTGTACACAGTGTAAATATTCTTGGAGAGAATACGGTTAAAACCGCAAAACAATTAAATTTCCTTATTTTTAATTTTTAATATTTAATTCGTTCAGTGTGGTCCTGAATGAGAATAATTATAGTTGGTGGTGGAGACGTTGGTGAAGGGTTAGCAGAGGTTCTGATAAAAGAAAAACATGATGTTACTTTAATCGAAAGTGATGAAAAAAGGGCGGAGGAGTTGGGAGAAAGGCTTGATGCTCTTGTTTTGCGTGGGGATGCATCGGATAGAAAGGTTCTAAAAGATGCGAATATAGAGAGGTGTGATGCGCTTCTTGCTTTAACATCTGATGATAAAACCAATCTTCTTGTATGTGAAATCGCAAAATCCTTTAATGTTCCTACAATAATCTCCAGGGTCAGTGAGTCTTCTAACGAACCCATATTTGAAAAAATGGGGATAACGGCGAGCATAAATACAATTACTACTGCAATCATGGCATTCAAAAGACTCTTAGAAGCTCCTGGAAAGAGATTGATAGGAATGGTGGGGGGAAATAAAATAGAGATATTTGAAAGAACCGTGACAGATAGGTCAAAGATTCTGAATAAGAGGATAAAGGATATAAAAAACAGGTTTTCCATTGCGGGAATTTTAAGGGAAGAAGAGTTCATAAAACCGAAGGATGATATCAAAATACTAGAGGGGGATGTTCTCATAATATGCTCGCCTGTAGAAGAGGTTAACAGGATAGATAAATTGTTTTGAGGTGGATGGTTTGGCTTCAACAGAAAGCCTTGAGAGGATTTATGCAAAAATTGATGCTTTAAGCCTCAGGTTGAGAGAAATTGAAAGGGCTAAAGAGGTGCTTGAAAAGGAATTGAAAAGAATTGATAAAGTTCTTGGGAAGTTTGAGAAAAAAACGAAGAGATTTGAAAACGGTTTAAAAAAGGGAGAAAAGGTTTTTTCGGAAATACAAGAGATTCGTAAACGGATAAAGACAAGCGAAGAGGTGCTTCATGAATTACTGAAAAGTATTGATGCTCTGGATGCAATGTTTGATGGGGTGGTGTTTAAAAGGGATTTAAAAGAAGCGCTTAGGGATGTTTTGGAAATCATAGAAAACGTGAAATTTGAATATGAAAAAAGGTTTTGTGATATAAATTCAGTTCTGTATTCAATGGGTTTTGGAGAGGTGGGTTGTGTTGATAATAAAGGTAAGATTGAGGATCTTATAACAAAAGCGGAAATGTGTATTGTTAGTAAAGAGTTTGAAAAGGCAAAGAGGTTCTATATAGAGGCTGTAAATACATATAGAGAGATGAAGGAAACAGGACAGGAAATCTTGGAGAGATTGGAAAAGGTTTATCAAAAACTGAAGGACTATTGAATTCTCAGGGATTTCATTACATCCGGAATTGTAAAGACGATGTCCGAGGCGAGGAGCGATGGACCGAAATTTTTAAAACAAACCTCTCCAGCCCGTCCTGTGATATATGCAGAAGCACAGGCGGATTCGAATGGTTTGATCCCCATAGAAAGAAATGCACCGCATACCCCTGCAAGTATGTCTCCTGTTCCGCCCTTGGTCATATAAGGGTTTCCTGTATTATTGATTGCTGTGTTTGTTCCATTTGAAATAACATCTGCCTTCCCTTTGAGTATAATGGTTGAACCGAGATTTTTTGCGGTTTTTTTAACTTGTGAGGTTCTTTCTTTTAGGTTTTTACTGGGTTTTTTACCCGTAAGAATAAAAAACTCATAACCATGGGGTGTGATAATGTGATTTTTTCTCAGTATGTTTGGTTTTTGAGCAACCGCATGAATTCCATCAGCGTCTATTACACAAGGAAGTGTAACCTTTGTAATGAACCTGCAGACAGCAAGAAGGGTCTTTTTTTCTCTTCCCAAACCATTGCCTATCACGACAGCATCAAAATTTTGAGCAAGTTTCAAGATATGCGCGACATGTGATTTGTTAAGGGTGTTTCCTGGTAAAGGCTCGGTGATTATATCCGGTGAAAATGTGGCTATTATGTTTGCTGCCCTCTCCGGTGCGGCAACCACCACAAGATCGCATCCTGCTCTATATGCTGACAAAGCAACTAATGCGGGAGAACCGGAATATCTTCTGCTTCCGCCTATCACCAAAAGTTTTCCAAATTCGCCTTTATGTGACCACGGGTCTTTTTTTGGGTATATTTTTTCCACAAACCCCTTTGTCACGGTTTTCATTCAAATCAACCCCTTTTCCTGTAATATTCGTACAGAACTTTAAGAGACTCTGCTGCCCGTTCTGGATAGGAAAATGTCGGTATGCCGGAATCCTCCAGTGTTTTCTTCAAAAGTGATGTGAATCTTCCACCTAAAGCAACAAAGATTGTGGGTTTTTTTCCCTTTCTTCCAAGCTCGGATATAACATCCACTATATCTGTTGTAAGCAGAGGTGTTTGGAGAAGGGATATAACGATTATCATATCAACGTTTTTATCCGATATTGCTGATTCTATCGCGATTCTGTATCTTTCCGTTGTTGCGTCGCCTGTAAGATCCATAGGGTTTCTCAGTACAACATATGGTGGCATTGCGTCCTTCAGCCTTCTTAAACCCTTTTTGCTCATCTCTGCAAGTTTCATGCCTTTACTGATAACGGCATCGGCCATGAGAATACCGAAACCACCTCCGTTGGTGATTATCTGGATTTTATTGCCCTTTGGTTTTGGTTGTGTGGATAATATCCTTGCAAAATCAAAAAGGTCTTCTAGGGTTTTTGCCTCTATAACATTTGCCTGTTTGAATGCTGCGGTGTAGATTTCCGATGTGCCAGCCAAAGAACCTGTATGAGAATGGATTGCGTTGGTGCCTTCTTGTGTTCTACCTCCCTTAAGTATAATAACAGGAAGTTTTCTCGAAACCTTTCGTAAAACATTGTAGAACTTTCGTCCGTTTTTTACTCCTTCAATATAGGCACATATTACCCTTGTTGTTTTAGTGTTAGAAAGGTATTCAAGAAGTTCTGTTTCATCCACATCTGCAGCATTCCCGTAAGATACGAAATAGGAGAGTTTATACCCCTTCATTGCCATCCAGTCAAGCATTACAGAGCCCAGCGCTCCTGACTGAGAGATGAATGCAATGTTGCCCTTTTTGGGTCTTTCAACTTTATACCTCGGTAGGAACAGTGTATCCACACCAGAAACAGGGCTGAATATACCCATACAGTTCGGACCCAGGATTCTTATACCGTATTTTTTGGCTATGTGAATACATTGATTTTCGAGTTCTGTATTGCCTATTTCCCTAAACCCACCGGAGATTATAATACATGCTTTTATCCCCTTTTTGCCGCATTGTTCGATTATACCGGGAACTATGGGGGATTGTACGCAAATGACGGCAAGGTCTATTCTATCTTTCACGGACAGAACCGTTGGGTAACATTTCTGGCCTAATAGTTCTCTTGTATTCGGGTTTATTGGATAAACCTTGCCTTTGAAACTTCCTTCTATAAAATTTCTGAATATCACATGGCCTATTTTCTTAGGATTTCTCGATGCACCGATTATCGCGACGGATCTGGGTTCAAAAAAATTTTTTAACATATTTAATATTGTGTTTCCCAAATATAATTTTATATTTTTGATTCGGTCAATTTAGTAATATGGTAAGACCAAAATTCTACAGAAACACCAAAATCAATGTGTTAAAGATTTTTCGATTCCTTAAGAAATGTGAAGAGGAAGATAAAGGGCACGTAACTGTTGGTGAAATAGCGAGGGCGACCGGTCTGCATAAATGGATTGTCTCGAGAACAGTAGATTTGTGGATGCAGGGTGTAGTGGATGTTGTGATACCTGAAGAACTTGAAAATGTTGGGATAAAATTGAAACTTATCAAACTCAAATCCCCGGATATTACCGAAGCTCAGGTTTTGAGAGGATTGTTGATAAAAAATACAGAACTATAAAAATATTCTTAAAAAATCGTTCAGATTTATCCAGTTCGTATCCTCGTAATTGCTATTTTCAGCATCTTTTAAAGGAAGGAATAACCATTTGTTTTTATTGTACCATGCAATGAATGATATTGCTCCGGCATTTTCACTCCATTTCTTGAATCTTTCCAATCTTTTTTTATCAACTTTGGGTTTTCTTGACCATGATTTTATCTCGAATGATAATATCTTTCCGTGTTTCATTGCAATTATATCTACTGGGGAGTGAAACCCACCACTGGATGCTGAGCGGACACAGGAATAACCTCTGGATGATAGAATTCGCAGAAGCTCACGTTCTGCTCGCGAGCCTTTAAGGTACGTCTTTATCATAATTTAAACTTGTTGGAACAGTTAAATTAAATATATGAGTCTTCCTCTTGTTTCGATTATCATACCTTCGTTAAACGAAGAGGAATATATAGAGGAGACGCTTGAGAATTTAAGGAAGCAGACTTATCCGAATATAGAAATTATTGTTTGTGATGGAGATTCTGTAGACGATACGGTAAAAATAGCAAAAAACTATGCGGACAAAGTTATAGTACAAAAAACAAATATAGCACAGGCAAGAAATCTTGGTGCTGAAAATTCCAAGGGGGATTTCCTCGTTTTTGTGGATGCTGATACTGTTTTGGATAAAAAATGGATAGAACTCGGTGTGAATGTGATGAGAAAGCAAAGGAATGTTGTGTGTGTTGGAGGGAGGGTTCTCCCAAAAATTAAAGAAATGAAATACAGAATATTGTACAAAATTGGTTGGGACCTGTTACCAAGAATATTCGCAAAATTTAACTGTCCGCAGTTCACAGGTGTTTCCATAATGGTAAGGAGAAGTGTTTTTGAAGAGATTGGTGGATTCAATGAAAGCATGTGTGCAACAGAAGATATAGATTTTATATTCAGAATAAGGAGAAAGGGTAGATTGGTATTTAAATCCGACATGATTTCGTTCACATCCGTGAGGAGGTTTAAACAGGGTGGGTTTTTTTATTGGATAATTAGATGGAATATGAACTGGTTTTACTACCTTATATTCAGGAAGAGCAGTTTTGTTTCTTATAGGTTATATAGATGATTGTGTGTTCTTTTCTGCTAAAATAAGTATATTAGGAGCGATTTTTCTCAATCTTTTAATAGAAAAAAAATAGAAATTTCCGTACACTTCTTTGGGCCGGAATCCTGTTTCTTTAATTAGTTTTATCAATTTTTTTTCTCTCATTTTGTTTACATGTGTTTTATCTCTATCAGGTATTACCCTTCCTAAAATTAGGGGGTTTGGTGTCTGGAGTATAAGAATTCCTCCTGGTTTTAAAACACGGTAAACCTCTGAAAGGAATTCTTGAGGGTTTTCTAAATGTTCAAGAACATCAAAAGCTGTTATGCAGTTGAAGACATTGTCTTTAAAACAAATGTTACAGGCAGATTGGATGCTTATCTTCTTACAGAATTTGGATGCTTTCTTCACAGCCACTTTGGAAATATCAAGTCCGTATGTTTCTACACCATTAGAATTGACATGTTTCAGGAAGAAACCATAGGCACAGCCAACATCAAGGAGTTTGCCTTTTATTTTTTTTATAAACTTTATTTTATCTCTCCAAAACAACCTTGATTTGAATATATTGTAATTCAGGTAACTAGATTTTTTAAACTTACCCTCAAAATATTCTTCATCAAAATAGTTGTTTGAATCGCTACTGTTTTTTGGCATTGAGTATCTCCCATTTAATTTTCCCTTCTTCTATCTTAACAATACCGTAATTTCCTTCAAAAAAAGGTCCTGGATAAAAAATCATTGTTTTTCCTATATAATCAACACCCTGTCTCTCGTGAATGTGGGCTGATATAACAAGAAGCGGTTGTTTTCTTTCAATAAACTTTCTTGCTTCTAAAGATCCAACATGCTGACCGGATTCTATTTTATCCAATTTTGTGTTTTTCGGTGGGTTGTGAAGGACTAATACAAAATCATTCTTTATTTGTTTTTCTAAATTAGATAAAGCCTCTTTTGTTTCTTCTTCTGTTGGTTCTATATTCGTTCTGAAAGGTGTTTCTGCACCGCCCCAACCAACAAAGGAAAGGTTTTTGAATATTCTAACCTTGTTATGAAGGTTTACACCGTATTCATCAAAAATTACAAGAATTTCGTAAGGATCGAGGTTTCCTGGCACACAAAAAAGAGGTTTGTTAAAAGAAAGTAATTTTTGTATTATCATTTCAGCAACATCTTCCTGAGTAAACCCCGGGGGGGTGTTAAACATATCGGTAAAATCTCCTGGGCATATAATTAAATCAACATCATCAATAATTAGTTTATCAAAAAATTTAGAGATTTTTTTTGAATATCCGTGAATATCAGCTATGATAAGTATTTTCATACTAATCATGATAATAATCTAGGAAAGATTTAAATAATTGGGGGTATAACATTGTTATATTCTTTGTTTAACCTTTATTTCATGTGGAAATACCCTGTGACACCTTTATTTCATGTGGAAATTTGATTGATGAAATCGATAGCATGAAATATATATAACAGTGTTATATTATCGTTAATTTAAGATACTTTCATCATGAAAACTTAAATACCAATTTTCCAATAGAAATAGAGGGGGTATAGATGCAGACATCTTTAAATGAAATCTTTCAGAACTATGTTAACAAAAAACCATTGTTTAAAGACAAAAATATCTTAACTATAAATTTCACACCGGATAACATACCTCACAGAGACAAACAACTGGAACAAATCGCTTTAATTCTTGCACCTGTTTTAAGAAATGAAAAGCCCTCTAATGTTTTTATTTATGGTAAAACCGGAACAGGAAAGACCCTTGTTATCACAAAAATAATGGAAACTTTGAAAAAATCAGCCCTGAAATACAACATTTCACTGAAAATAATTTATGTAAATTGTAAGATGCGTAAGGTTGCAGATACGGAATACAGATTACTCGCTCAGTTAATATCCTGTTTTAACGAAACAGTTCCTTATACCGGGTTACCTACAAATGAACTTTATGATAAATTTTTCAGAATATTGGATTCTGTTCAGCAAAACGTTATTGTCGTGCTCGATGAAATTGATGTTCTTGTCAATAAAATAGGAAGTGATATTCTGTATAACATTACCAGAATAAATCAGGAATTAAAAAATACCAAATTAACATTAGTTGGAATTTCTAATAACATATCTTTTATGGAAAATTTGGATCCACGGGTAAAATCCTCACTTTCAGAGGAAGAAATAATATTTCCACCCTACAATGCAACAGAACTCAAAGATATATTAACAGAAAGGGTAAAGGAAGCCTTTCATGAAAACACAGTTTCGTCTGGTGTAATATCAAAATGTGCAGCCCTTGCCGCACAGGAGCATGGAGACGCAAGAAGAGCATTGGATTTGCTTAGGGTTGCTGGAGAAATAGCTGAAAGATTGGGTTCTGAAAAAATCTCAGAGGTTCATGTTGACATGGCACAACAGAAGCTAGATACGGATAGAATATTAGAAACGATAAAAACACAACCAAAACAGTCTCAAGCTGTGTTCAAGGCAATACTTAACCTTTATAGAAAAGGAGAAAGAAATATACAAACTGGTGATGTTTACGATCTTTATTCACAGATATGCAAAAAAAATAACTTAATACCACTTACCCAGAGAAGGGTATCGGATTTGATTTCAGAACTGGATACTTTAGGCATCATAAATGCAACGGTTCTTTCCAAAGGCAGATATGGAAGAACACGAAAGATAAACCTTAATATGCCCAATCAACTTATAAACAAACTTGATGAAATACTGAGCAGGGAGTTTATATGAAGGAAAAAATAGTCAAAACCCTTCTAAAACACGGACTTCTTGCCACACCACAAATCATAAAAAAGATTGAAGAAAACGGAATAGAGAATTTTTTACAATCAGCAAAGATTCATGGCGTGTTCCTTACAGAAGAAAAAAACAAAATCCAGGTAAGTGTAAAAAAATTGGGAAAAAAACAAGAAAGGCTCAGACCCGAAGATTTTGTGAGTTATTACAGAAGCAGATATGAAAAAATCAAAAACATTCTCCTAGAAAAAATAGATGCTGTATCAATAAACAAACTAAAAACCACTCCTTATAACATCGCAACTATAGGCATGGTCCGGGAAGCAACACGCAACGGTTTTATTTTAGAAGACCCCACAGGGGAGGTTAGTGTTATAAGCAGGAAATCTGTCATGCCCAATGATGTGATAGCGGTTCGCGGTTTTTACAGAGAAGGAAAACTAATAGAATCCGAGATTATATATCCCGATATTCCCCTCAAACTTCACAACACCACATTTCAAAACACAAAAATAATTTTTATGTACGAAGACCTTCGAGAAAGAATAAACAAAACCCCTACCCTAACATTCATTGTTGAAAAAATCAAAAACAGCGAAAAAAACACATTTTCAGGTCTGACAAGCCCTTCTTGGATAGAACTGAAAACCAAAGAAAATAAAATAACTGTATTGTTTTTTGAACCAGAAAAAAACCTTGGATATGAGGATATAAAACTAATACTGAAAAAAAGACACCTTTATCCAGAATCTGTGCATATTACAGGCCCAGAAGACGAATTTGTACTGACCTCTGTACCGGATATTTTCTGGATAATTGGTGAAAATTACTGGAAAGAAGTTTATAAAGGCGTTACTGTAATATCAACACCAAAACACGGTTTTGCCGTTATCGATCTGGAAACATGGAACATTAATTTTACAACTTAATTCACAATCCTGACTTCAGCAATATTTCTGGTTTCTTTATTCAGCATACCGGCAGTAAGGACTATAGAATCCCCGGAAGACACCTTACCGGATTTTTTGAGGTTCTCTATACCCTTCTCTATCATTTCGTTTAAAGAACTTCCATTTATTGGGTAAAGATACGTTCCCCAGAGGAGTGTTTGACTTTTATACAACTTCTGATTGGGTGTGAACACAAATACAGGAGCCCGTACTCTGTATTTTGATATATTTTTCGCAGTGTTCCCGGTTTCGGTAAAACTAACTATAGCTTTTGCGTTCAGGGAATCAGAAACATTCGCAACAGCTTTTGCAACTATTTCGGATATATCCTTGGATACCGGTATGGTGAAGTTCGGTTTTATGTTGTTTTCAGCCTCTCTGACTATAGAATCCATAACCTTCACAGCTTCTACAGGATATTTTCCAACAGCCGTTTCACCAGAAAGCATGACAGCATCAGCACCGGAAAGAACAGCATTTGCAACATCTATTATCTCTGCCCTTGTAGGCCTTGGGTTTTCTATCATGGAATTAAGCATATGTGTTGCGATGATAATCGGTTTACCCGAAAGATTACATTTCTTGATTATCTCTTTCTGAATTATCGGAAGTTTTTCGAACGCGATTTCCACACCTAAATCTCCCCTTGCGAGCATAATCGCATCCGAAACCTTCAGAATGTTATCAAAGTTCTCCACAGCAGCGCAGCATTCTATTTTTGCTATAATTCTGGTTTCATACTCTTCAACAAGACCTCTCAGTTTTACAATATCATGTTCGTTTCTCACGAAGGATAATGCAAGATAATCAATACCAAGAGAAAGACCAAATTCAATATCCTTTTTATCCTTTTCTGTCAGGGTAGGTTGCCTTATATGCGTTCCTGGTATGTTTACACTCTTCTTCCCGTAAATTATACCTCCATTTAAAACCTCACATACTATATTTCCATTTTCCTTTTCAATCACGACAAGTTCTATCATTCCATCGTCAATATAAATGCGATCACCAGGTCTTACCTCATCTATCACACTGTCATAGTTTATAGGAACAACCACATCACCATCACTTTCACACTCATTTGCCACAAGGCGAATCCTATCACCAGCATTTGTTTTCACGGGTTTTGTGTTACACGTTCTTATTTCAGGACCCTGCAAGTCAAGAATGGTTGCAACAGGAAACTCAAGTTCTGTATTGATTTCCTGTATTGTTTTTATACATTTTCTGTGCCATTCACGGTTTCCATGAGAAAAATTAAGTCTGGCGACGTTCATACCAGCATCTATCATTTTTCTTATTGTTTCTTTATCAGCACATGCCGGACCTATAGTGCATATGATTTTCGTTTTTCTCATAAGAAACCACTGATAAGATTATCTACAAGACAAAACCTTTAAAAAATTGATTGTCCACCATCGACAATTGTAAAAATTTTGTTCGATAAATTATCATTATGTTTCTTGAGATTCTGTTTTCAATTTTTTTGGGAATATTTTTCGGTACAATAACAGGTCTCATACCCGGCATACACCCAAACACGGTATTCGCTTTAATGATCGCGGCAACTTTAGCTTCACAATCCGTAAGCATAAATCCGCTCAGCATGATTGTATTTATAATCTCTTTTTCCGTAACCAACACCTTTACGGATTTTTTACCAACCCTGTTTTTCGGTGTACCGGACCCTGAAACCTCACTTTCAGTCCTTCCCGGGCACAGGTTTTTGCTTTCGGGCTCTGGATATGAAGCCCTTTTTCTAACAGTACTCGGTGGTGTCGGTGTAACCATACTTACCATTCTTACATTCCCACTCCTTCTCTATCTAATACCCATGATTTATAATACCTTCCGCTTTTCTATCCATTTGCTTTTACTCTCAATAGCAGTATGGATGATTATTACAGAGAAGGGTAAGGCAAAGTATTATGCAGTTTTTGTGTTCCTTCTCTCCGGCATACTCGGTACGATTCTCTTAAATACGCTCCCAGAAAACAAGGTACTTTTTCCAGCTTTAACAGGCCTTTTCGGCCTCAGCTCACTTTTCATAAGCATGATCAATAAAACAAAACTTCCTCCACAATCTTCAAGCATAAAACCGCAAAGGAAGTATCTGAAAGCCCTGCTTACAGGATGGTTTGCTGGTCTGGTTTCAGGAATGCTCCCAGGAGCAGGTGTGTCACAATCCGCTATCATCGGAGCGCAGATGTTTCGTGCAAAAACACGGGATTTTCTCATAGCCATGGGTGGAATAAACACGGCAAACATTCTTTTCACATTTATTATGTTTTATACTTTGGGAAAAACAAGGTCAGGTGCAGTCGCAGCCCTTTCTGAAATGGGGATTGAAATAAATCCGCATGACATTCCTCTGATAATCATCACTGTGTTGATATCTTGCTGCATATCATCAATAATTACACTTAAAACAGGCAGATATATGCTGCTGAGCATGAAAACAATGGAATATCAAAAAATAAATGCTTTAATGATATTAATCTTACTTATCCTTGTTTTTGTTCTCTCTAACTGGATAGGAATTGTGATTTCCGTCACATCCATGTGTCTCGGCATGCTTTGCATACTAACAGGCACAAGAAGAACACATTTAATGGGCTTCCTGGTTTTACCCACCATTTTCTATTTTTCTGGTATGAACTTCATAATACTCAGCACACTGTAAATATGAACTTAACCACATCCTATAATGGGCACCCGTTTACTTCATGTGGAGTTCACACGGTCTGGTTCATCATTTCATGCACATGCACAGGAACATATTCCAGTTCTTTTCTTAATTTCATAGTCTTTTCTTCATCTTCAAAACCAACCTTTTCTATAAGAAGCCATAGTTTCGTCTTACCATTTATCTCCAGGCAGTAACACGTGCCAGATCTGTAAACAATGGATTTTATACCTTCTAAAAGAAGAAGTTCACGAACATCTTCAAGAAAATCCAAACTCATGGAAAATATCCTTAAACAGACCCGTTTTTTCCCCTGAGAGATGCGAACTTGTATGGTCGCTTTAGAATCCAGAATACCTCTTAGAAAAAATTTTCTAAACACAGCATTTTCTGTACACAGCGAAGGCACGTGCTTTTTTCCGTTTGAAACAAACCCCAACTCTTTAAACAACTCAACATCAGCTTTACTGTAAAGAGAAACAACAAAACTCTTTTTATCACCCCTTTTTTTCATACCCATTCTTGCCTTTTTAATTGCAAACATGTTTAAATATGATAAAAAAACCTCGGCAAGATGTTTCTTTCCGGATTCAAACAAAATAAGGTAGTTCCCGTATTTAGCATTTAAACTTATCATACCTCCTCCATACAACATGCCGCAAACATATCCAATATATTTCTCTTTTCCACAAATTACCATATTAACCACATCCTATAATGGGCACCCGTTTACTTCATGTGGAGTTCACATGTATTTATTGAGTTTAAAATTCACAAATTAAAATGAACTTCATATTAAGACACTTTCAGCAGGTCCATGAAGAGATGAAAATAAAAACAACCCACCACATTCACAGCTTCCCACAAGCGGCGGTCTTGAATAAAATTTACCGCATTTTTTACATACAAATCCGTTAACTTCATTCAAGGAAACCTGTTTTAATATCCTCTCTTGCCCACCACTTTCAGCCTTCATTATAGCCTCCAGTATACCGATTTGTTTTCCGTTTCCCAAAAGTTCTGATTTCGATATATTTATTGCATTGAATATTCTTTCTAATGGAGGCAGCAACTGATTATCTATATAGTATCTGGAATCTATTTGCAGACCGTTTTCTATCACATAGTTTGGGTCTTCCGCCCTTTTAGAAAGCAAACCCGTACCTTTTATGATCACATAGCCAATCCTATCACCTATACCTGGAGTTTCAGCTGGATTGCGTGCTTGTATTTTCTTAACAAGCTCTATGTGAGGCTGCATTCCGGCATAATTTTTTGGTATCTTGGTCATGGTCTTTGTGATAACAAGCTTTTGAACATCTATTTCGCCTTTAACAAGTTTATCCACAACACCCCTGAAATATTTAACAGCCTCCTGGATATCGTTTTTCTTTAAGATTATCTCTATAACCCCTCTTATAGTATCACCAACGAGTTCACACCAGTCACGCCTCACGGTCTCTATTCCTTTCATTTCTATGCTTTCTTTCCATTCGTTGTCCCCAACAGGCTCGAATTTCCAGGCAACATATCTCTTTTTTGTCAACGGCAGAAACCTCTTGAATACCTTCTCAAACTCGAGTTCGAGAACACCAGGAAGTCTTTCTGTAATCTCTCTGGATATTTTATCACCTATTTCCTTTATTTCTTCAAGGTTATCAACAGGAACCTTTACCATAACCGAATCCGTATCACCATAAACTACTTTATATCCATATTCCTTTTCTATAACCCTCTTGGTTTTCTGTATGACATTTCTTCCAGAAGCCGTTATTGCGTTTGCTATGTCCAGATCATATATTCGTGCGCGAGAATAACCAAGATAACCGTAAAACGCGTTCGCCAATATTTTAAGCGCCCATTGTTCAGAAAACAGAACCCTTCTTTTACCAGGATCGTTTTCCTTTTTATACAGTTTTTTAACCCTCTGCCTCATGGTTACAAGTCTTTCAAGAATTTTTGGTATTACCCCTTCTCTAACGTTTTTCGGAACGAATTTGACACCAGAAGCCGTGACTATAGGGTTTTCCACTTCATTGTTTTTTATAAGCGTGGTAGGACAGATGTTGAAGGTTCTTATTATAGATGGATACATAGATTTGAAATCCAGAACTATTACATTGGAGTGGAGACCCCTGACAGGTTCGAGAACGAAACCACCTTTAAGCTCAGTTTTTCTTACAGCATCCCTTTTTGCAACCTCTTCTTTATCGGGTTTGCAGGGAAGAATATAACCCTCCTTGTTAAATTCTCTAAGCAAGAAATTTTCGATTCTTAGAGTTTCGCCACCACTGAGTGTGTCCTGAAGGAGCGTCCCGGAGAGTGTAGATAAAGCAATGTATTTATCAAGAAGTTCAAGTTTGAGTATTAAATTCATTGCCAGCACAGAATCCTTCAAACAGTATGTTACCAATCTTTCGAAATCGGAATCATTCCCTTTCCAGAGTTTTTCTATTTCCGAAGGCTTTACAGATATCTTTTTTTCACCAAGGAGTTTTTCCGCAACATAATCCAAGTTATATCTCATCAGAGAGAAGTCTTTCTTTATTATTTCATACACATCAACCACAATTCTTCCTGTTATGGATGTGTTGTGCTTTACAGTTAATTTTTTCGTTGTAACGGGTTTTTGTTTACATCTTCCAAAAACAGGTTTTATCCCATTCCTTGACATTCTTTCAATGATATAAGGTATATCGAAATTGTTTATGTTATAACCAGTTATTATATCAGGGTCATAGTCTATAACGATGTTCATGAACTCTTCCAGCATTTCCTTTTCTGACTCGAATGCCATAACGTTTTTTCCCGGTCTTGTACTAAGAACAACAGATTTTTTCCCTTCGTGCATATCACTGAATACAATAGATATGAGAACAACAGGGTCCTTTTTCGGGTCAGGAACATTACCGCTTTTCAACGGAACGCATTCTATATCAAATGCCATATATTTAAGAGGGACAAGCTCACCTTTCTTCACAGGTTTCATTCTCTTTATCCGAACCGTTACATCCGCATGTACAGTATTCGTTGATGTTGCAGAAAACTCCGTTATTTCTATCCACCCAAAACCAGAAAGTCCGAGATCGCTCATGACCCTGTATTTAAAAAGCACATCAGCCTCGAATGTTGTTATACCATGCGATTTTAATTTTTCTCTTATTTCTGGTGTCTTCGATGGGTTTGTTAGCACGATTTTCCATACATCTATCCTGTCCTGATAACCCATTACCATTTTTCTTTTTACTTCTGTTATTGATCTAACCTGAGGTTCGTTTTTGAGAAGTTCAGGAACAGATTCACCAATAGCATAAAAATACGGGAAAAATTTCTCATAAAAACCACATACGGTTTTCCCTTCCGGGGTTTTACCGAAAATTCTCACCACAGGAATTTCATTTATCAAAACATAATCCACATCCAATATCTGAATCTTCAAATCCCTTTCAGGCATATTATTAAATTTTTCAATAATACATAAAAAATCAGAGTATAACGCTGTTATATAAATTATAAAAACTCCAAAACCAAGAATTTACAGATACCATGCGAATAAATCCCAAACAGCTCGAAAGAGCGATGAAAAAACTCGGGATTCAGGCAACTCCCGTAGATGCAGAAGAAGTTATAATCAGAACACCCACAAAAGAAATAATCATAACAAATCCTGAGGTTTCAAAAGTAAGCGCTTTCGGACAGGAAACATTTCAGATAACAGGAACTGTTACCGAAAAGGAAAGAAGTGGATTTACAGAAGAAGATATAAAAATAATCGTGGATCAGACCGGTGCCTCTCCAGAAGAAGCGCGAAAAACACTCGAAAAAACCAAAGACATAGCCGAAGCCATACTCAAACTAAAGGAAAAACAAACTAATATTGGCTAAGACAAAATTAAATCATGCCAACAGAATGGCATGAAATTCCCGTAACTTCGGTTCTTAAAAGACTTCAGACCTCAAAAAACGGTCTTTCACAGGAAGAAGCAAAAATAAGGCTGAAGAAACACGGGCCCAATGAGATAAAAAGAGAAAAAAGGATAAGCAAGCTTTCCATTTTTTTAAATCAATTCAGAAGCATACTCGTTATAATACTCGTAATCGCAACAATATTTTCAGCACTGATAGGCCAGATAATAGACGCTCTCGCGATTATTCTTATAGTAATTCTCAATGCATTCTTCGGATTCATTCAGGAATACAAAGCAGAAAAAACCATAGAGGCGCTAAAAAAACTGACCGCACCACAAACCACAGTTATAAGAAACGGAAAGCCGATGAGAATCCCAAACAGAGAGCTTGTTCCCGGAGATATAGTGATGCTCGAACAAGGTGAAAGGGTTCCTGCAGATGTAAGGATAATAAAATCCATTGAGCTCAGAATAGACGAATCCCCTATAACAGGAGAATCCGTACCTGTACACAAAATAACGAAGCCCGTGAAAGCAGAAGTGCTTGCAGAAAGAACGAACATGGCATGGATGGGAACACTTGTAACCTATGGAAGAGGCCTCGGTGTGGTTGTCTCTACAGGACTATCAACAGAAATGGGAAGAATCGCGCATTTGATAGAGGAAGAGAAAGAGGAACCCACCCCGCTTCAGAAAAAGCTTGATGTGTTCGCAAAACAACTCGGTATAATCATTCTTTTGATATGCGTTCTGGTGGTTCTGATAGGAATAACAAGAGAGATGTTCGTCAGGAATATTCTACCATCAAATCCGGCATTCACCAACACGCTTCTCAAAATGATTATGACAGGAACAGCCTTAGCTGTTGCCGCTGTTCCAGAAGGACTTCCTGCAATCGTTACAATAACTCTTGCTTTGGGCCTTAGAAAACTTTCAGAACACAACGCGCTCATAAGGAAACTACCAACAGTTGAAACCTTAGGATCAACAACAGTTATTTGTTCTGATAAGACAGGAACGCTCACAAAAAACGAGATGACAGTCAGCGAGATCTACTGTTCAGGAAGAGAAATACGCATCACGGGCAAGGGCTATATCCCCAGAGGAAGAATTATAGTAAAAGAAAGAGAAATCAACCCAAAAGCGGACCCGGTACTTTCAAAACTCCTAACAGTCTCCGTCCTGTGCAACAACGCATCTCTAGAAAAAAGCAATTATACTATCACAGGAGACCCCACAGAAGCGGCGCTAATAGTTGCAGCATCCAAAGCTGGAATTGAAAAACAGGCACTGGAAAAAAGATACCCCAGAATAAAGGAAATCCCGTTCACTTCTGAAAGAAAACTCATGACAACGGTGAATAAAATCAATGGGAAATACATGGTCTGTGTGAAAGGCGCTCCAGAAAGGGTTCTGAGTTTATGCAAAAAGACACTTACGAACAAGGGAACACAAAACCTCACGTCTTTCCAGAGAAAAAACATCCTGAAAAAAACACACGAAATGACAGGAAAAGCTTTAAGGGTTTTAGCAATTGCATACAAAGAAGACAAGCAACCCCCAAAAAATATAGAATCCAATCTCATATTTCTGGGTCTCGTTGGCATGATAGACCCACCAAGAGAAGGTGTAAAAGAAAGCATAGCTCTATGCAAACAGGCAGGGATAAGAGTCGTGATGATAACAGGCGATCATGTCAACACAGCAATTGCAATAGCAAAAGACTTAGGAATCTTCTCTCCTGGTGATAAGGCAATAACAGGAGAAGAGCTGAACAGACTTTCGGATAAACAACTCGAAAACACTGTAGAAAAAATCTCTGTATACGCTAGGGTCAACCCGGAACATAAAGTAAAAATAGTAGATGCACTCAAGAAAAAAGGCCATATAATAGCGATGACCGGTGATGGTGTGAACGACGCTCCAGCATTAAAAGCGGCGGATATAGGTATAGCCATGGGCATAAAAGGAACGGATGTTGCAAAAGAAGCCTCTGACATGATATTGAGAGATGACAACTTCACAACAATAGTAAAGGCAGTAAAGGAAGGAAGGGGAATATACGAAAACATCAAAAAATTTGTTCAGTACCTTCTTTCCAGTAATATAGGAGAAATTCTTATCGTTTTTATTGCAATGCTGATCTCTCTTGTAGATCCTGAAACGGGCTTGATACTCCTTCCAATACAGCTTTTATGGATAAACGTGCTAACAGATGCACTCCCGGCCCTTGCTTTGGGTGTTGACCCACCATCACCCGATATAATGAAGAAAAAACCAAGAGACCCCAAGGAAGCCATACTATCCCACGGAATGATGACGGACATTATTTTTGTTGGAGCCCTCATATGCTTGGGCACACTCTTTCTCTTCTGGTTGAACTTACCCGAAGGAGGTAAGAAAGCAATGACTGTGGCCTTTACTTCCATTGTTATATTTGAATTGGTGAGGGTTCAGGCAGTAAGAATGAAGTTCAGGATAGGCATGTTTTCAAACACAAAACTTCTGATGGCTATCGGAATATCCATTATAATGCAGCTCGCTGTAATATACACACCAGCACTCCAGGAAGTGTTCAGAACCGTGTTTTTGAATATTCTGGACTGGGGTGAAATTATATTAGTGGCATCGTTACTAATGATAACAATGTGGTTAAAGGAGAAACTCGCTCCTGGTGAATGGTAATGGTCTTATTAAGCACGATAATGTTCATAACAGGGCTGGCTCTTCTTATAAAAGGTAGCGATATACTTACAGATCATTCTTCAAATCTTGCAAAAAAACTCGGTGTGTCCCAGCTTGTCATAGGCATAACCCTTGTTGCATTTTCAACATCACTCCCGGAACTCGCTGTCTCCATCATCTCATCCCTTTTCAATGTTACAGAAATAGCCACAGGCACAATAATAGGTTCAAACATAGCCAATATAGGTCTTATTCTCGGAACCTCATCCCTTTTATTACCTCTAATCAGCAAAAAAGAGTTTCTTCATGAAGGCTATTTTACACTTATATTCACACTTGTTGTTTCATTCTTTCTTTTTGTTGGAATGGGATGGTATGCAGGCATAACCATTATTGTAATGACAATCCTTTACATTCAAAACCTTCTCAAAAGAAAATCTGTGAAAAAAACAAGAAAGAAAACCAAAAATGTTAAGAAAAATATATTCAAACACATTCTGTTTTCACTAATAGGCACGGTTATGATAATTACCGGAGCGCACATACTCGTTAACTCCACAGTAGAACTCTCCAGGTTTTTCAGAGTACCCGAACTTGTAATCTCTATACTATTTATTGCTGTAGGAACTTCTTTACCAGAGCTCTCGACCTCGGTTGTTGCAGCTGTAAAGAAAATGAGAGGAATTTCCATAGGAAACATCCTCGGAAGCAACATTTTCAATATAACAATTCTGGGAATAACCTCGCTCCTAAAACCCATCCCTGTAACACCACATGTTATTTTTATCGACATTCCTGTAATGATAGGAATAACCTTGCTACTTCTTGCATTCATGAGAACAGGATGGAAAATATCCAGAGCAGAGGGTTTTGTGCTCTTATGTGTTTATGCTGTGTTCGTTCTTACACAGCAGTTTAGTTTATGATTTCACCAAGCCTTTGAATCCGTTCCCCTGAAAGAAACCTTCTGAGAACATCAGATAAATCTTCTGTTCTAACACGAATCTGTTTCATCGAATCTCTATCCCTCAAAGTCACGGTATTATCCTGAAGGGTTTGATAGTCTATGGTTATACCAGCTTTTATACCTATCTCATCTATCCTTCTGTATCTCCTTCCTATACTCCCGCTTGCATCGTAAAACACAGAAAAGCCGTGTTTTTTAAGCAAAGTGTAAACCTCCTTCGCCTTTTCAGGCAAACCATCTTTGCTTACCAAGGGGAACACTCCAACATCAAACGGAGAGAGCCCGCCTGGAAACCTGAAAACCGTTCTTTCCTTTTCCTCTGCATAAAAGGTTTCCAGAAGAGCATAGAGATTTCTATCAACACCAAAACTCAGTTCAAGAACATGAGGTATAAACTTTCTTCCCTCGATATTAACCTCCATACTCTCTCCAGAAACCCTTTGATGCCCTTTAAGATCGTGATCTGTCCTGTAATGTATTCCCCCAACTTCTCTAAAACCACCGAGGCTTTCCAAATTTATTTCAATATCCCAGTGATATTTGTTATAAAAAGCCCTTTCCTCTTCTGAAAGCTCTTTAAACCTGAAGACCTCTCTCGGAAAGCCCAAAATATCGAGATAGAACTGCTGTATTCTTGCCATATAGTACACGTAGAAAACCGGAAGTTCAAGCCGCTTTACAACATCCCTGCATGCCATCTCCTCTATTTTCCCATTCCCCCTGTTTTTAACAGGAAAGACCCTGATAGCATAATTTTCCACCTCATTGAATCTCGGATGCTGATTTATGGTTTCTGGATCGAAAAATATCTGCAGCTCAGCCTGTGTGAATTCCCTCATTCTCATAAGCAGATTTCTGGGAGAAATCTCGTTTCTGAAAGCCTTACCTATTACAGCAAGACCGAGCGGAAGTTTTTTCCTTAAAGTTTCAAATTCCTGTTTAAAATTTATGTATGCACCCTGAGCGGTTTCAGGAGACAGATATGCCCTTTCCGGGTTTCCTGTACCAACTTCTACAGGAAACATCATGTTTATACTACCAACCTCTTCAAGTGCTCCGCCGCATTTCGGGCATTTAATACCATGCTTCTTTATCAACTCATTCATTTCTGTCAGAGAAACTCCCTCAAAGGACCCACCCAGGACCTCTTCAAGAAGATGATCTGCCCTTTCTGTATTAAGACATTTTTTACATCTTACAACAGGATCTATAAAGGAATCCACATGCCCAGAAGCAATGAAAACCTTTTCATGTAGCATTTGACACGGTTCTATCTCATGAAAATTCTCTTCCAAACTCAAAAAGAAATCCCTCCATGTGTTCTCCCACCTTCTTTTTAGTGCCGTGCCTAAGTGTGCATAATCATAAAATCCGGCAAGACCACCGTAAATTGCAGAAGAATGCCAGAAAAACCCCCTTCTCTTTGCAATCTCCATAATTTTTTCCATTTTCATAAGTTTAGTTACAGACAAACAGGCTTAAAATCTTTTCCATTTTTAACACTCGAAACAAAAATTAAAAGTATGTGTATGGTTTTCACAGTATTTGTGTTTACCCTGATCCTTTATATGTTCCAACTTTATAGTATGAAGTACCTCAGAGAAGAAAAACCCAGAAACGCATACACCCCAACGGTCTCTATAATCATACCCTCCTATAAAAGCAGAATAGAAAAAACTTTGAAATCGGCTTTGAAAATAGACTATCCAAAAAAAGAGATTATAGTGATAAACGATTTTCCAGATAACACAAAAGCCATATGTGAAAACCTCGGTGTTAAATGTATTCAAAAAAGAAAAAGATTAGGCAAACCGAACGCCTTAAATTTGGGTATAAAACATTCCAAAGGCGAAATTCTTCTCCTTCTGGATTCCGATACACTTGTGCCAAGAAATATTCTAAAAGAGATAATCCCATGGTTTACAAACAAGAAGGTTTCGGCCGTGATGCCCGGATACAAATCTGATATATTCAGAGGACTGAAAAAAATGATTGATATAGAAAACACACTCATGCTGTCCTTTGTCAGAGCAATGATGTTTTTCAAAACTTCCATAGGCTATAGGGGGTGCTGTGTTGCTCTAAGAAGAGAGACGGTTAAAAAACTCGGCGGAATACCGCAAACAATTCTGGAAGACAATGACTTTGCAGCAAAAATAGTAAAATCAGGGCATGCTATAATATACGAGCCTTCTGTATATGTTAAGACTCAAGAGCCCAAAAACCTTAAAGAATTGAAGAAACAGAAATTCCGCTGGGGGAAGGGAGCATTCTTCACGTTTCTCCATCACTACAGTTTTTATGCAAAATCCCCACAGTTTCTCCTATGTTTACTTCCTTATGCTTTAATAATTGCAGGGCTTTTATTGAATAATTTTTCAGAAGCAGTGTATGCACCCTTCCTGATACCGTTTCATATTTATATAATCACACGAAATGAAAGAAAGCTGATGCTTAAAGATATAGTGAAGTTCACGTTTCTTTATCTTCCAGTGGTCCTGTGTTTCTACCTCAGGGGTGTAGTTTCAGGCATAAAGGCAAAGCTTAAAGCAGAACCAGAACTGGACCTGAAGTGCTGGTAAGTTATTCTATACCCCTCAATCTCTCTATGAGACTGCTTATTTTCTCTATTCTACAAACAGCAAGAGGTATACCCTCAACCTCAGCTATCCTTTTTGCAACATCATCCACAACATCCAGTCCATGAAGTATAACCGCTCCTGGTCTTAAATTAGTAAGTTTTATCGCAACCATTGGTGTTCTCCCTGTCGTGGTTTTTGTGAAAATAAGTGCTCTTTGAGTTGTTATTCCATAAAGCTTTATAAGCTCCACAAACGAAAGCTCTGTTATCGCTTTGGGGGAATCTATCACGGTATAACCATATACATACTTTTCACTGTTTCCCCTTACAACAGGAAATGCATCAATTCTTGAGCAGAACTCCTCAACGGATATGCCGGATGAAAACTCCCTGATATCTATTATAGCACTTGAAACAGCAGTATATTCGTTTCCGGATCTTGCAAAACTTCTTATAGTGTTACCACCTCTTTCCTCATCCACCTTTAATAAACTCTCCACGTATTTTTTTATCATTTTTACACCAGGAGATTTCCTCCTTCCAGATTCGTAATCAGAAACAACAGATGGTGTGATTCCAAGCTCTATTGCAAGCCTCTTCTGGGAAACCTTGAAAATGTTTCTCCATTTCTTTATGGCCTTTCCAGGAGACTCGCACATCACGATTTCTCCAACAATTTCCTTTGCTAATCTGTCTTTAGCAAGTTTAAATTCGTCATTTATTTTATTCATATTCGATAATTGACTTATATGTTTTTAAAATTTATTTTTCAGTCTTTCACTGATAACCAATACACAGGGCACCACGGTAATCGCTGCAATGAAGCAAAACAAAACACCATAAGACATCATATTTCCCAGATCTGCCAACAGGGTTAATTGTCCCAAAGACATGGCTCTGAAACCTATTAAAGCAGCCAAGGTTGTTATGAGCATAGGCATAAACACATTTGAAAGCGTTATTTTCATTGCCTTTTCTGTTTCATACCTTTTTCTCTCCTGTCTGAATCTGTTCACCACCTGAATTCCGAAATCTATTCCTATTCCCATAATCATTGATATACCGCCTGACATCGTAGAACTTATGGGCATTCCCAATAACCCCAAAATTCCATAGACCCATATTATTCCAAATCCAATTGCAAGCAAAGAAATTATACCGTATCTTAAAGAAAGGAAGAGCAGACACACAACCATGAAAATACCTATCAAAGAAAACATAGAAGTTCTCTGTATGGTCGGTTTTACCTGATTTCTCAGCTCTTTAGATATTACAGATTCTCCAGTGAGTCCAACATTCAATCCCGCTGGTTTTTCTGTCTCACTAACGATATGTTCAAGGCCCTCAATAAAATCCTCCCTTTCTTCATCACCCATTTCTACTAAGTTTATTTTTATAATGGTTGTTGTATAATCATCACTTACATAATACCTGAATCGATCCAGCTCTATTGATTTTTCATTATTCTCACAGCCCTCATACAATTCCACATATTCAGCAATCTCCTTTAGACCAGAAGTTATTCCAGAAATACCTTTTTTCAAACCGAAGGAGAGATTTTCAAGTAACAAGCTCATGTTTTTCATCCACTCAAGTCCGGAAGAAATATTTTCAATAGCGCAGGCTGTTTCACTCAGCGATGCAGAGAGTTGTTGCGACCCTTCCTGTGCTTCTGTTATTTGAGTAATCATCATATTTAAACCCTGCTTTAATCCTTCTAAATAACCAATTATCTCCATTTTTTCAGTTGGAGTAGCATTTGATTGCTGCACCAAGGTTTCTATCTGATTAATCAGAGAAATGGTTTGGGTTACCTGGCTTAAATCCTGTTCCTGATTCACACCCTCTGCCATTGAGGAAAGAGCATATTTTATTTGCTCCAAAGCTGTATATGAGCCGTTAAGACCATAGATTATACCCTCCACAATCTCCTCTTCCGTTACCATACCTTCCTCTATATCCTTCAACCCTTCAGAGAACTGATACAGGGTTTCTGGCAGACCCAAGGAAGATTGATTGATGACAATCTTTTTATCCATGAGTTCGATAATTTTCGATTTCGTTTTTGGTAAATGTCCCGAGTTCATCTCCTTCAGAATATCCGAAACTCCTGTTACAGAGGCAACACCTTGCATTTTTCTTATTTTTTGCTCCAGAATATCGATATATTTAATAACTTCCGGATCGCGAATGTCTCTTACCTCATCAGAATTTGCATACTTCGGATTTATTTCAGCAATAATCATTACAGATTCTCCTGAAGTCCCAAATTCATCACCGATATAGTTAATTGCGTTTATCTCTTCCACATTTTCAGGGAGCATGTCCTTATATGAGATACCCTCTGTTTTAATCAAACCCATACCCATGAATGAAATCGCGGTAAGCAGAATTACAGTTCCCAAAATTATCTGAGGTCTTTTTGCCACAAACTCAGCATATTTTTCAATTATTTCTTTCATGTTTCAAACCTCTTAAGAAATTTAATTGGAGTTTTTCTACCTTCTCGATAAACCTCTCTTCAATCAACATGATGGCTGGAGATACAACAACAGTTGCAAATAGGATACAGAAAATTCCCAAAGCAAGTGTTTCTCCAAGATGCTGAATCATGGGCATGGAAGCGAGCAGCAAGGCAAGAAAACCAACTATGGTTGTTGTTCCAGAGCCTATAATTCCCGAACCAACAGAAGGCAGTGCTGCGATCAATGCCTGTTCCTGACTCTTACCCCTTTCTCTTTCTTCTTCGTATCTTTCCACCAAGAAAATCCCGTATTCCGTGCCCAAACCCAGAATCATCGCTCCTATACCCACTGTTGCTACTGATAAGGGAATGTTAAACCATCCCATGAATCCAAGGGTCCATGTAAGACCTAAAATTAAAGGTGTAAAAACAAGAATTCCTCTTACCAGGGATCTTTTTATTAAAATAAGCAAGAACAAAATTATAGTCGCAGCAGCACTCATGGTAAAAACCATATCATGTTCAAGCATTTCCATCAAAACAGCCCTTATAGGAGGATTTCCAGTGACTGTGACATCAATACATGCAGGTCTCTCCACACCCTCTACATCTTCCTTGATTTTTGAAACAAAGCGGTTAATTTTTTCCTCACTCTTCCCCAAATCCGCCGAAATTACCATCAAAGTTGCAGAATAATCTTTATTGAAAAACATCTCCGTATTCGGTATTTTCGCAAGAATCTGTTTTATCAATTCTATATTATCAGGAACGCCTTCAGGATGTACAAAAAACGAGCCAGCAGATTGAACAGTGTTTACAGAAGGTTCTTTTTTTATCTTATTCTCAAGACCGATAAGCATTCTTATCACTTTCGGGTCTCTTATATCTCTAGGCGATCCTCTCAATTCGCAATTCTTGTCCAGTTTTATCAGAATCATTACGGTATCTGCTCCCCCAAATTTATCAGAAACCCTGTTCTGAAGTTTTATCACATTCATGTCCTGTGGCAGCTCTTTGCTTATATCCGTTTGTAAGTGTATGTTCTGAATACCCAACCCAACAGCTGCTGTTAAAAATATTGCTATTATGAAAACCAAAGACGAATATTTATACTGAAAGCGTGCAAGATTTTTTAGAACATTCATTCTTACATCTCCGTTTTTACTATTTTTCTCAATTTACGGTTTGCTTCTTTCAGAATTTTTGCTGCTTCCAAGCATTTTTTAGGCTGATCCGAAATCTTAAAAAGGAGATCAAACATCCTGTGTATGTGAAAGGATAATGAACTCGTTTTGTGCTTTTTTCTAACATCTTTAAAAAAACTTTCGATTTCGGTTTTGTCTATATTTAAAACATCTCCAAGTATCTTGCTCATTTTTTCTCTCATGGCTTCTTCAAAATCTTTGATTTCTTCAGAAAGCTCCAACCCTCTTTTAGTTAATACATATCTCTTTTTTCTTCCTTCATCAACCTTTTTTACAAACCCCTTTTTAACCAAAGATTGCAAAGCCGGATAAACAGAACCGGGTGAAGGTTTCCAGAATTTTGTTTTTTCTTTAATCTTTTTTATAATCTTGTAGCCGTATAAAGACCCATCCCTCAAAAGCAGTAAGATGTATGACTCCAAAAACCCCCTCGGTACAATCTGAGTTAGATTATTCTTTGGTTTTTTTCCACCCATAGTATACACCGAGCAGCATTACAAAGACAGCAAAAACGATAGTCAAGTAAAACAATTTCAAGTCCGCTTTCTCTACTTCCACCTTGATCGGTATTTGTTCTTCGGCAATTTTAACATCCTCACCAATAAGATATCTTATCTCTGCTTTTAAAAGATAGGTTTTTAGGTTGGCATCGCTATCCACATCGAATCTAAAAACAGCTTCTCCACTCCAATTCGGTTTAAGGTTTCCAATATAGTCATATTTTTCATCAAAATCAAAAGGCTGATCACTCTGTTTGTAAATCTTGACAGAAACACTTTCCGCCTCTTCAAAACCAATGTTTTTTATCTTTAATATCAGCATTACTTTATCTCCCTGAGAGATTTTATCTGGATGAGTGATTATATTTTCAATCTCAAATAACGGCAAAGCTTTCACGACAATATTAATCCTCAAGGTTTGATTTTTGTACTCTTTTCTGTTGTTATTGGAATCTTTATACCTTATAATAACTTCTGCCTCATAATTTCCCGGAACCATGTTTTTATCAATATCTATATAGAATTCTGCTGTTTTGCTTTCTCCTTCTTTAATTGTTCCAAGATTTGCTATATTGGAATAGCTTTCACTGGGGACAATGCCTTCAGGCAGCACGAGCTCCGCTGTTACGAGTTCAGCATCTCCGGTACCTATATTTTGAATTTCTATGGAAAGCCTGTTGTCTTTCGAATCTGGAAAGAGTTTTGCCGGTTCTGATACTATAGAACCTATTGCAAATTCTGGAATTTTCGACTCTACATAAATATCAAACTCATGTATTATCCACGCATCTAAATTTCCCGTCCGACATTTTATTTTCATCTCATTCCATCCCTCCACCGCATTTGAATCAATCCTTAACTTATATTGAAGAACCACAACCTCTGTTCCAGGCAATCTTCCAATGTGTTTAACTGCGTTTTCGTTTGGGTCTAACGAGAAAGGATATTCTGGTAAAAGTATACATGTAGCGTTCTTTGTTTCTTCTGTTCCAATATTCTCAATCTTTATCCACAAATCCACATATTCGCCTGCCTCTGCAGGATAAGGATTGTATCTTAGCTCTTGAATTTGTAGAATAGGAGAGTTAGAGATATAAGCACAAACAGAACCAGCCAAGTTTACCAATACTGACAAAACAATTAATATTATCATCGAAAGCCACAAGGTCCCTTTCCTGTTCATGTTTTCTGATATATCGATTCGATACATAACTTAATTTTACAAGCAAAGATATTTAAATTTTTAAGTTTTTGCTTTGAACGGTCACTGAACGAATTTTATCCTGGAAAACGATTTCTAAAAATCACGAACAAAATAACCGAAACAATACTAATCACCGCACCATAGATGAAGGGTACACTCGGACCAATTTGCCACAAAAATCCCGCTATTATACCTGCTGGCAGTGCTGCCAAACCTGATATAGTGTGAAACGTTCCTAAGGCCGTTGCCCTCAATTCTTCTGAAGACAAGTCAGAAACATAGGCCCGCTGATTACCGTCCACTATGGCATAAACCATACCATAAAGAGCGAATAAAATTATAAAGATCGTTAATGAATTGAAAAACACAAACCCAAGAGAGGTTAAAGAAAACAGCAGATAACCAAAAGCAATGACTTTTTTCCTTCCTATTTTGTCAGAGAGTTTGCCAAACGGAACAGCAAAAACAGCGTAAAAGGTATTAAAGAGAATATATAAAAGAATGGGCATTCCAACGGACAATTTACCTGTAAAAAGTTCCTGAACCCTGAGAATAAAAAACATATAACTGAAATTTGCCAAGGCGAATGTACCAGAAACCAACATAAATAACTTAAGCGACTTGGGAAGATCTTTCAAACCGATTTTCAGATTTATATTTCGTGGCTCCCTTCTTTTTTCTTTTACAAAGTATAGCGGAATCAGAGAAAGAAAGGCCAAAATTGCCGCTGTAAGTATGATTGACTCAAAACCAAATTCAAAGAACCAGAACAGAAGAAAAACAGCAATCGAGCCCATAATTGCTCCTGCAGTATCCATGGCCCTATGAATTCCGAATCCTCTACCCCTCTCTTTCGACATAGAATCCGCAATAATAGCATCGCGTGGCGCTGTTCTCAACCCTTTACCGATTCTTTCCAAAGCAGCGAAAACAAACACGTGTTGCCACATCTTAGAAAATGCTAAAAATAATTTGAAAAGTGCTGAAGTCAAGTAACCCAACGAAACAAAAACCTTTCTTTTTCCAGATCTATCTGACCAATAACCAGCAAAAACCTTTAAAATACTTGAAATACTATCTCTCAAACCCCCGATCAACCCAACAACCAAGCCGGTACCACCGAGTGCTGTAATAAACATCGGCAGAATCGGCATTATCATCTCGCTGCTTAAATCATTAAGAAAACTCACAATACCCAATAAAAATATGTTTACACCAATTCCTTCCAGACCTTTGTTCTTCATAATTATAAAAGTTTAAAGGGCATCACATAAAAATAAGCGAGTTTAGTACAGCCAAAGTTTTTTATTTTAACAACCAGATTCAATTATATCAAACATCAAATAGAGGATCAAAATGAGCAATTCAAACATTCTCCACCCGCATGAAAGAAAAATACTCCTTGCATTAAAAGAAAACGATGGACTTGATGTATCACAACTTTCTCAGAAAACCGGCCTGTCCGAAGCTTCAATCCACAAAGCAAGCCAGTGGCTGAAAATAAAGGGACTGCTCGAGTACGAGGAAGAAAGGAAAATAAAAATAAAACCCACATCCGAAGGAGAAAGCTATCTGAAAGATGGTTTCCCGGAGAAAAAGTTGCTGAAAGTGATTCTAAAGGGTGAAAATGAGATAAACAGTCTCAAAACAAAATACCCAAATCTTTCCATAGCCCTTGCATGGGCAAAGAAGAAAGGCTGGATAAATATAGACAAGGGAAAACTAAAGGCCACTCCTTCTGGAAAACGCGCGCTAACTATAGAAATGCCTATTGAAAGAGCGTTGAAGGAAGGAAGAGCCACAGGAGAAATTTTGGAAGAAATGAAAAGAAGAAAACTTGCAGAAATTCAGGAAATTTCTCACAGAACATTCAGGCTTACACAAAAAGGAAGAACACTTGCTTCAAGGATAGGCGATGTGAAAGATGAAATAGGACAACTCACACCGGAAATGATAAAAACAGGAGCATGGAGGAAAAAACCATTCAGACCTTACGATCTTAACACACCAATCCCAGTCACACCTCTAGCAAAATACCACCCATATACCAAATTTATAAACAAAATCCGGCAAAAACTGATAACCTTAGGTTTTCAGGAGGTAAGCGGACCTTATGTTGAACTCGAATTCTGGAATTCCGATGCTCTGTTCATGCCACAGGATCATCCTGCAAGAAGCATTCATGATGTGTTTGTGATAAAAACAGAGAAAAAAGGCAAGATAAAAAACAAAATGATACTTGAGCGTGTTGCAGAGACACATAAAAATGGATGGATCACTGGTTCTTGCGGGTGGGGTTTCTGGAACCCGAAACAGACACTCAATCTGATTTTGCGGTCTCAAACCACAGCCGTATCCGTTAGAACTCTGGCAAACAAACCAGAAATACCGGGAAAATATTTTACCATAGGCAGGGTTTTCAGGCCGGATGAAATAGATGCCACCCATTTTATAGAATTCCACCAATGCGAGGGTATTGTTCTGGGAGAAAACCTAACCTTCCGGCACTTGTTAGGATATCTCAGAATATTCGGAAAGGAAATAGCAGGCGCAGAAAAGGTAAGATTCAGACCTTCCTATTTCCCGTTCACAGAACCATCTGTTGAACTTGACTGTTTTATAAATGGAAAATGGATAGAGGTTGGTGGTGCTGGAATATTCAGACCAGAGGTTACACAACCATTAGGCATAAACGTTCCTGTTTTGGCCTGGGGTATAGGCTTTGAAAGACTTTCAATGATAAAGCTCAATGTGAACGATATAAGAAAGCTTTACAACGATGATTTGGAATGGTTGAGAAAGAAAACGGTGATATGAATGCCCATAGTTACCATAAGCGCAAAGGAACTGAAAGAGCTCATAGGCAAGGATCTGCCAAGGGAAGAAATAGAAGAGATTCTGCCCCTGAACAAAATGGAAATAGATTCCTGGGATGGAGATGAAATAAGTGTTGAGGTAACACCCGACAGACCCGATTTCTATTCTGTTGAAGGAATAGCAAGACAGCTTCGTGCATGGCTTTATATCAAACCCGGACTTCCAAGTCACATACTTTCAAAACCACAAATAAGACTCCATGCTCAGAAGGTATCTTCCAGACCATGTATCGTCGCAGGTATAGTAAGAGAATTAGAAATGAACGAACCTGCAATAAAATCCTTACTTCAGCTTCAGGAGCTTCTTGATCTGAGCTTAGGAAGGGACAGAAAAAAGGTTTCAATAGGAATTCACGACCTTGATAAAATAAAACCGCCTCTCACCTATACAGAAGTTGATCCCGAAACCACAAGATTTGTTCCCCTTTCTTGCAGCAAAGAAATGAGTATGAAGGAGATAATTGAAGAACATCCCAAAGGCATAGAATATAAGCACTTGCTAAAAGGTGCAGAAAAATTCCCCGTGGTTTTTGATTGTGAAGATGTGATATCCTTCCCACCGATAATAAATTCTGAAAGAACGAGAATAACAGAGAATACAAAAAACATCTTCATCGAAATAACAGGAACCGATGAATCTGCCATAAACTACGCTTTGAACATAATAATGACCGCCCTGGAAGAGCGAGGAGGAAAGCTTGAAGCAGTTAGAATAAACAATACACAAACCCCTCACCTAAAGGCAAAGGCTATAAAATTTGAACCCCAAGAAGCAAAAAGACTTTTGGGGATAAATCTAAAGAATAGTGAACTAAAATCCCTTTTAGAAAGAATGTGTTATGATGTTGATCTGGAGCAAAAAACCGTGTTCGCTCCACCGTACAGATTCGATATTTTACATCCCATTGATGTGATAGAGGATATTGCAATTGCTTATGGTTATAACGATTTCACTCCAGAGGTACCAAAACTACCAACAATAGGAAAGGAACACCCTAAAGAAGAATTCTCCAACACACTTCGAGAACTCATGATAGGGTTAGGCTTTCAAGAAATTGTAAACCACATACTCACCTCACCAGAAAAAATGATAAAGAAGCCTGGCATAAACACAGAAGAGGCAATAGAAATAGCAAACCCGGTAACAAGCGAGTATTCTGTATGCAGAACTTGGTTGCTTCCTGGACTTTTTCAGAATCTGGCAAACAACAAGCACAGAAGATATCCACAAAAACTCTTCGAAATAGGAGATGCGGTTTTGCCAGAAGAAAGCTCAGACACACGCACATCCAACCAGAGAAAACTTTCAGGTGTGATATCACATTCTGCAGCATCCCTTTCAGAAATTATATCTGTGATAAACGCCTTGCTTGAAAACCTTGGCTTAAAGCCGAATTTCAAAACCTTAGAACATCCCACATTCATATCTGGTAGATGCGGAAGGATTATAATAGGAGAAGAAGAAATAGGATTTTTTGGAGAGGTCCACCCCAAGGTTTTAACAGCATTCGAACTCAAAATGCCGGTAAGCGGTTTTGAAATAGATGTTGAAAAGCTGATGGATATAATTACTTCCACCAACCGAAGAGCCTCTCAAAAAAACCTCTCTTAATACTGTACTCTATGCCCAGAAGATTTGCTGCTATCTGTTTGAACTGCTTTGCTGGGAGTGAATGAGGTTCTGCAATCACTACAGGCCTTTTCTCTGCCACATATTTTCTAATCTTTGTGCTTTCATGAACTATACCAAGAATATGAAGACCAAAAAAATCCTCTATCTCGCTTATGGACATTTCATGTGTCCCTCCACACACTCTGTTAACCACAATCCCTAAAGGTTTTGTCCCATACTTTTCAGCGATTTGCATAACCTTTAATGCATCAACTACAGAACTTATTTCAGGATTTGTGACCAGAATAAGCTCATCCACAGCCTTTATAACCTCACAGGCTTCCTTTCCAATTCCTGCAGCAGTATCCACAAGCATGAAGTCACACTTTCCAACAAATTTATAAAGAACATTTAGAAGCCCTTGAGATTCCGGTATCATTAACTTTTGAAGAGAGATATCAGCAGGAATAACTCTGAAACCACCCTCATGGTAATAAGGTGCATCCTTTACATTCACTTTTCCGGTCAGCACATCCTGAAGAGCAAAAGGATATACAGGAATGCCAAGTTGTATACCAAGGTTTGGTGTAGTTAAATTTGCATCCACAGCAATAACAGATTTCTTAAAACCAGCAAGGGCAGCGGAGAGATTTGATACAAGAGTGGTTTTTCCAACACCACCCTTACCAGAAGCTATGCATATTATTCTGCTCATATTATAAAATTTACATTTAGAATTAAAAAACGGACCCGGAGGGATTCGAACCCTCGACCCCTCGCTTAGGAGGCGAGTGCTCTCTTTGTGGTTCGAAACCTGTCCAAACTGAGCTACGGGCCCAACTACTCAGTTTTTTATTTCCTTCATATTATTAAATTTTATGAGTTCAAAGGCTGTCTTGCTCATTCTTATCTGTATAATTATCATTATCTCTGGTTGTATAAATTCAGAAAAAATCATAACAGGGAAAACAATAAACGTATCAAAGACCTTTATTGAAATCCCTGCAAAACAGAAAAGCGCAGCAAGAGATGCAAATCAACCACAAAATTCCAATAACACACTTTTCACACTCACCGTTCATAATAAACCCAATGGTAGCAAAACCGACATTTTCTGCCCATCCACAACAAAAACATGTCCAGACGGCTTTGTTGCAGAATGCATGAATTTTTATCTGCCAGATAAGAGGAGATGCACCAGCTGTGAGCCGGACTGCAGTGAACACTGCAAACCCTGTGGAAGGTGTGAAGTCCTAAACAAGAAAAATTGCACATGTATCAAAATATTCCCTTGTGATGGAAATGGTATATGCGAAGAAGGCGAATATCCACATTCCAGTGATTGTCCAACCTGCGACGACCAGAATCCGTGCACAGAAGATATCTATAACTATACACTGAAAAAGTGCGTTCATATACCAATGTGCAATCACAAGAATAAAGCTGTGATAATAACCGAAATAATGTACGATCCGGTACAGAACGATCATTACAACGAATGGATCGAAATCTATAACAATGGAAGCACAGCGATCGATCTGAACGAATGGAAACTCTGTAACAAAACCCTGCTTCCGGGCTATGTGAATCATCAAGATGGAGAAGTTTACAGAGACAGAGGCAGTGTATTAAATCCAAAACAATACGCGTTGATAACCGATGGTGGCACAGGAACGGATGTTTATACAAATTTCAACGTAAGCAACGACTCACTTTCACTACATGTTGATGCCTCATCTTTATGCAACATCCTTGTAAATTCCGGCGAGGAAAACGTAACACTTCAAAACAATGAAGGATATACTGTGGACTGGGTGCATTATATTAGTAACGGAACCGAAGAAGGATTTGTTTTGAAAAGAGTAAATAGTAAGTGGGTACTCAGCGAAAACATAACACCTGGCTACTGACTGTTCCTGCACCCTTCACATAACCACTGACCACCCACATTTCTCAAATCATCAGAATACCCCTCACACCTCTCGCATATACCTGAAATGGAACCTTCAGTAGGCATTACAGATTCAACCCTCATTTTTAGCTTTTCCGAAAGCACATTCAACATTTCTGGGGAAACAAGCACAATTTCTTTTTCAGAAATTATTCCAACAAGTCTTCCCTCTGTATCAACGATAGGAACTCTCTTCACACCAGTTTTTATCATTTTCTTTGTCACATCGATAAGCGTATCTTCTGGAGATGCTGTAATAAATCTTTTGGATTTTAAATCCTTTGCTCTCACATCTTTTGGATTTTTTCCTTCAGCAACCACACCCACAATGTCTTCATTTGTGACTATGCCTACGGGTTTTCCACTTGATTTATCCACAATCACAACAGACCCAACCCTGTTTTTTGTCATCATTTTTGCTGCCTCTTCAAGAGTTATATCAGGCCCTGCTGTCACAACAATCCTTTTCATTACTTCCTTAACCTTTACCATTCCATCACCTTTCTAATATTTATGGTCCTGTTGTTTATAAAAATGATGAAATTAAAGACAAAACCTTAATAAATATTACATTTCACAAAAAACTTTATATTCTGATAAATCTTCGAATTGATAAAACATGAAGATAAAAGAGTTGTTGAGAAAATACAGAAGAGTTATACAGATAGCAAGAAAACCTACAAAAGATGAATTTGTCACCTCAAGTAAAATTTCAGCCATAGGAATAATAATAATAGGCCTGATAGGTTTCACAATATTTATAACTTTTATATTACTTGGAATATAAGAGAGGTGGTATAGTGATATATGCTGTTCGCACAACATCCGGAAGAGAGGATATTGTAGTGGATATAATCTCCAATAAAATAAAAAACGAAGGTATAGATATAAAATCCGTGTTTCATCCCGCAGAAATAAAAGGTTATGTATTTATAGAAGGAACCCCAGGCAACATTCTTAAAGCCATAAAGGGTCTGATGCATATAAAAGGATTTATAGAAAAACCAGTAAATTTCGAGGAAATAAAACATTTTCTGGATGTTAGCAAGGAAAAGATAAAGATAAACGAAGGAGATATAGTAGAAATAATAGGAGGACCATTTAAGGGAGAAAAAGGCAAGGTTATGAGATCCGATAAAGTTAAAGACGAGGTTACAATAGAGCTTCTTGACGCTTCAATACCAATTCCTGTCACCATCGCAACAGAATTTGTAAAACTTGTGAAAAGAGCATCTGAAGAAAAGGAGGAATAAAATGGCAAAACAAACCATAGAAGCTCTGGTGGAAGGTGGTAAAGCCACACCAGCACCACCCTTGGGTCCTGCCCTGGGACCGACTGGTGTTGACATCCCCAAAGTCATCGCAGCTATAAACGAAAAAACAAAAGATATGGCAGGCATGAAGGTTCCGGTAAAAATAATAATAAATGATGATAAAAGCTTTGAAATTGAAGTTGGAACACCACCGATTTCTGCTTTGATACTTAAAGAGCTTGGGCTAGAAAAGGGTTCTTCTGAACCGGGAAGAAAAAGAATAGGTGACCTTACAGAAGAACAGGTAAGAAAGATAGCAAGAATAAAATTCGGTTCTGATGATGAACCCTGTGTGAATCAGGTTATAGGAAGCGCTAGAAGTATGGGCATAACAGTCGGTATGGGTCCTTTATCAAACGAAGAATTAAAAGACCAGCAAAAAGCCAAGAAAGAAGAAGTTAGTGAATCCACAGAAAGAGAGGAACAAACCGAAAGCAAATAGACACTACTCTATAGTAGAGACAATGACATTAAGTTTAAATTATTTTCTCTTAAAATTTAATTCATGTTTACTGAAATTATTGAAAACCACTGGAAGAAAATATTCTGGTTTTTGTTTACGGTAGCATCGCTTGTATTTATAGTAGAGGTTATAACTTCTACCATAACCTTGGATATAATGACAGGACTCATACTCATACTCCTCGGTTTAAATGCACTTGAAGAAGAGATGTGTGCAGGGAAGATAAGAAAGGAGCAAGAGAAACAAAAAAGACACATAAACGAAATACTTCAATGGGCAGACAAAAGCTATGATTATATGAGAGGGTTTAAGGAAAAGCACGAAGACAGATTGTTTAGACTTGATTCAAGGCTCTCGGAAACGGAGACGAAAATCGAGAGAAACATGAACATGCTCATAAGGAAAATGATAGATCTGGAGAATGGTTTAAACATGCTTCTAAAAGAGGCAAGAGATAGAAAGGCAATGATAGAATCTTACATGCTTGTAAAAAATATCCGAGAAAGGGAAGGTTTGGAAGAAGAGGAAAAAGTGATAGAAATGGCAAAAAAGAAAGGCAGGATTACTTCTAAAGAATATGCCAAACTATTCGGTGTCTCACAAAAGACCGCATCAGAAAGGCTCAAAACACTCGCATCAAAAGGCATGCTCAAAAGAATGGGAAAAGGAAGGGGCACATATTATACCACCCCCTGAAACCTTTATAAATGTTTCAAATCTATTAATTTCCTATAATCCAAAAACCCGTTAGCTCACTACTTCGGTAGGAGGGTTGAAATGAAGGACGTGCTTGAAAAAATCAAAGAAGCAAGAGAAAATTCGAAACCAAGAAGATTTGTCCAAACCTGGGACCTTATAATAAACCTTAAGGGAATAGATCTGAAAAAACCGGAAAACCGATTTAATTTTGATGTTGTTCTCCCCTCGGGTCGAGGAAAAACCACAAAAGTTGTTATCATAGCTGATTCCATGATATCCGAAGCAAAGAAACTTGCAGATCTTGTCATCACAAAAGAAGAGCTGGAAGAGTTAGGAAAGGACAAGAAAAAAGCAAAGAAACTCGCAAAGGAATATGATTACTTCTTCGGAGAAGCACCGCTCATGCCTCTTATAGGAAGATTTTTAGGTCCTGTTCTCGGTCCGAGAGGAAAAATGCCAAAACCATTTCCACCAAAGGCAGACCTTAAAAGTATAGTAGATAACGCAAGAAAATCGGTAAGGGCTGTGCTCAAGGAAACACCTGTAATCTCTGTTCCTGTGGGAATTGAAACAATGAAAGATGAAGATATAGCAACAAACATAGAAGCTGTGTTTAATGCAATTAAGGAAAGATTACCCAAGGGCCAGAACAATATAAAATCTGTTATGCTTAAACTCACAATGGGAAGACCGGTTAAAATAAAGGTGATGTGAGATGGTTTCAAAAAAGAAAATAAAGACCGTTCAGGAAGTCAAGGAAATGCTCAAATCATACTCTGTGGTCGGTATTCTTGATATGCATAAACTACCGGCAAGACAGCTTCATGAGATAAGAGGAAAACTGAGAGGTGAAGCGATAATAAAAATGGTGAAAAAAAGACTCATCAACATAATATTAAAAGAATGCGGTCTCAATGGAATCGAAAACCTGGAAAAATATGTTCAGGGACAGCCCGCATTGCTTCTCAGCAACACAAATCCATTCAAACTTGCAAAGAAAATCTCAGAATCAAAATCAAGTGCATTTGCAAAAGAAGGAGATATCGCACCAAAGGATATAGTTGTAAAGGCAGGACCCACACCCCTACCTCCAGGACCTGCCATAGGTGAGCTCCAGAAGCTAAAGCTCCCTGTTGCTGTAGAAGGAAACAAGATTGTTGTTAAGCAAGATACAGTTGTTGCGAAAAAGGGAGATGTTATAAGCAAAGAGCTTGCTGATGTGCTTATGAAACTCGGTATAGAACCGATGGAAATAGGACTGAATCTGCTTGCGGTCTGGGAAGATGGTCTGGTATACGATAAGGACATTCTGTTCACACCACCAGAAAAGTACATTGAAGATCTAAAAGATGCATATACCAAAGCCTTCAATCTGGCATTCAATATCCGCTACTACACAAAAGAAAATATTGTGCTGTTCCTCCAGAAAGCCCATAATGAAGCGGTATCACTCGCAATTGATAGAAACTTTGTTGCAAAGGAAACCATAAAACCGTTGCTGCTCAAGGCAAAATCACACATGGAAGCTTTAAAAAACAAACTCAACATATAACAGAAAAAAATAAATAAATAAATGGTTAAATAAAATCGCAAATTTACGATCATCAAAAAAAGGAGGTTTGGATATGGAGATGATATATGCCGCACTGCTGTTACACTCAGCAGGAAAACCTATAGATGAGGAACACTTAACAAAGGTCCTGGAAGCTACAGGAGAGAAACCAGATCCAGCAAAGGTGAAATCCCTTGTAGCAAGCCTAGAGGGTGTAAACATAGACGAGGTCATCTCACAGGCACCAGCTGTTGCAGCAGCACCATCCGCAGCAGCACCAGCAGAGGAAAAGAAAGAGGAAAAGAAGGAAGAAGAGAAAAAGGAAGACGAGGAGAAGAAAGCAGAAGAAGCAGCAGCAGGATTGAGCAGCCTTTTCGGATAAAGTTCAACCCTGTGTTATAGGTGGTCCAGGACGAAGCTCCGGTTCTAGACCAGCCCACGGAAAAGCATTCCCCATCACATTCTCCCCACTTCCAAACACTTTAGAAAATACATTGGAAATACCACCAGAGAAAAAGCATGCAATCGATGCCACAGCACCCACTACTCTCGTCCAAATTCCGCTCGTATCTACCATCATATTTGCAGCATCTGTTGGATTCGCAGCGGTACACATGAGCTTGTATTTATTCATCTTAAGCTCGTTTAGCTTTCCGTCTGCCATTCCGATCACGCTCAGAACAGGTCCGCTTACACATGTTCCAATCAGCGTCCCTGTCTTTGCATAGCCGCACCAGTTATCACATGAACAAGGTGAATGAGAACTACAACACACCACACACATTGTCCATAACCAAGCCACAACCGCCCATACAACACCCAAAAACAGTTTCAATTTGCTCATGATGCTTTCATACTTCTCTATAGACCTCTCGAGGCTTTCCTTTTGATCCATACATGTTTTCAGTTCTGGAGAATATTCAATATCGAATGTTATTTTTCCAGTAGCATCCAATTCTTCTGTGATATATACCCCGTTAACACTGTGCGCACCAACAGTATGGAGATAAAGGTTTTTATTTACCGTTTGCGGACTCGATATGGGCAGCGAAGGAATTACAAGACTGCATGTGTAATTCCCTCTTCCAATCTTATAACAAATCAGCGGACAATTGTCTCCACCCTCAACACATTCTACACCTTCTATTTTCCAGAAACTATCAGGATAGAGCAGGGAAAAATCGTCAGGTTCGTTTACTATTTCGATGTTAACCTCAACAGCTTGGGATATAAAACATGTATCTCTCTTCTCTACTGGAATCACACACTTTACAGTTTCTGGATTTACGGACAAAATATTCATACCAATAAGCGACCTTTCGATACACTCACCATGAAGACTCTTCCCGGTATAGCAAAACCTTAGAGGCAGGCCTTTTTCATCAGTTTCATTCCCGCAACCACAATCTATACAGCAATTTTCACTGTTTTCTCCCAAATCAGCTTCACACAAATTTCCATCACCGTACACATCCACACCGCAGTGCCACACCACATCCATTTCTATCCTACCGATATCCGCCTGCCGCACAATCTCCTTTACACTCCCACCATCATTAAATCTCAGGGACAGTTCAATTCTATTACCTTCAAGAACGAGCTTCTGATCAACAGCATCATAAAAATTCGCAACTTTCGGATTCCTGTAATCAAGAGGCTCTATATACAAACTGCAGGAAAGATTGTAATCCCCTGTAGAAGACGGAAGCCTTTCGCATGCAATATTACAGCTTACATTACCACCACCGATTTCACAGGAAGGCGTTACCTTGAGGGAAGATGGTGGATTGATTATGTGCGCCGAGATGTTTATCACATTTTGCTCTGCCGCATCAGAAAAATTACGCGGTTCGATACTATCTATAACAAGGTTCACATCGTTAAGATTCCTGCACACATCCCCTTCCATAGGCTTGTCTCTATCTTTCGTATCGCAGTACATACCAGCAGGACATCCGCAATCATAACAACATGTCTGTTGATTTTCATCACCGTTGCATTCCCTATCTCCGCAGAAATGCATAGGAATGGACAGAGAGCCTGTGTGCAAGGAAAACGATTCTTCCACCACATTCGGACCATCATAATATTTCAGTGTCAGATTTATAACAGGATGAAGTGTATAACTGAAGGTTTTTGTGTAGTTGTTAATAACAAAGTCCACGGTACACACCCCTTTATAAACATTACCTGAGTAAGAGAACTGATTACATGTTATATCGCACGATACCATACAAGCATGACCATCCTGATCACATCCTGAATCACATCCCAAGTCAAGCAGTTCAAGGGACCTTGGAGGATTGTTTACGCTTATCTCCGCACCCACCTGAAAACTTCCTGAATAGAAAACGGTCTGATTCATGAAGACTTCTATATCAGAGTCTCTTAGCTTTATTTTACAGGTTCCGCTCTTCGGGTCCGGAAGGTTGTTTGTGATGCGAACATCGCAGTAGTATCCTCCAGCACACCCGCAGTCATAACAGCACCTTCCAAGGTCTTCACCTTTATTGTTTTCACACTTTCCATCACCGCAGGTATAGGACGAGATTGTTATATCAGGAAGGGATACCAACAATCTTTTTGTTTTCTGTACACTTCCGTCACTGTATGCTATCTCATTCTCTATATAATTTGAAGTGAGCATAAACTCACCCTCACCACAGTTCGGTAGTGCTGAAACTGTAACTGTACAAGAATACACGCTTCCAAAAACATTCGAACAAGATATCTCTTGTTCTTCCCCATTTAATACAGCTTTCCATGCAGACACGGTCATATCACTCGGCGGATTGTTTATAATCACGCTGACGTTTATTTTATGAGCAATATAGCAATTCATCAATTCTGTTTGAGGCATTCCATAAAGGCTCATGTGAATCTCGTTTTCGCTTCTGCAGTATCCATAACCGATATCGCAGTAATATCCAGACACACAACCGCAATCTATACAGCAGTTATCCGATGTCTCTCCTGGTTCGCAACCATTAAAACCACAGGTCGATGGTTCTGTATGATTTATAACAACAGCACTGTAAAATCCCTGAGTAGCGTTTGAAAACACAAAAAGCATATCAGGAACAAACGTTATTTCCGTGCTTTCGTTTTCCTGTGCACTGATGATGTTTTCCGGTGTTCCCCTGATGCTGAAGATGTATTCCGCTCCGTAAAAAACTATCCTATTGATCCACTGTGTATTGAAAGGTATTATAAAATTATTGCGAATAAAATCGCTAACAATCGATACATAGGAATAATCATTTATGTAAATCTCGGTATCCGTAGCATCTAAGCTATAGGAAGAGAAAAGATTATAATCAACTCGCCTTATCTCGAATATCAAACCCGTCCAGAACAGCCTTCCCGCTTTGGAAACCTTAGCAAGCACCAGAAATCTTGAAATTTCAGGATTATCTGAACTCGGTTGGGGATACACGTCCTTGTTTCTTATATCAATCCAATTATAGGTTTTTTCAAAAGTTTCTGCAAATGTTTCTGGAGCAGTATTACTTATGCATTCAGACGGGTTCATATCCTTGCACGGATAAACATAACCTTTCACTATCCTCACATCACCTGTAGCGTTTTCCACATTCAAACCAACCTTTATATATTCATCCCTCCATAATTGCGGTTCCTCATCATCATAGATGTTGCTTGTAATTTTAACAAAATTCGAGGGATTGTATTCAATACTATCCACAGTGTTTCCGCCGTATATCAAATTTATCTTCGTTGCACTTACCATGGGCAGTGTGATAAGCAAATAGCACACCAATACCACACCGAAACAATGCACTATCTGAGGTGAATTTTCATTCATGCTATCACACACACCTTAACTCCGCATCACAGTACTGAAGCATTAATCTCTTTACGGTTTCCGTATTTCTAAGCGTCCACATATCGAGTTTATTTATCAAGTCTTTACACCATGAAAGATCCTCTACAATTTTTGAAACAGATTCATAGGAACAATCAGATACATACACATATTTATGGTGCTTGAAAGTATCCAACGGATTTATACCGCATATGTTTTTCATCGTATCGGTTAAGCACCTTCCATAATAACTATTTATTTCATAGGAAGGATGCGAGACCGCAGGAATATATGCATATATTTCTTCTACATCTTCAGTTAGATGAAATCTATAAGGCGAAAAAGCACCCATCTCCAAACCGTTGGTGCTTCTCCTGATACTTCCCGTTACCGTATAAGACCCAGCTGGAATGTAATCCACGAGGACATCCCCGGGCGCGATTGTACAAATCCTCATACATTTTTCACATAATGTTATGTTACCATCTTCCATGCAACCCTGACAGCTTGTTGTTGTATTAATACAGTTCCAAGAAATGCTGTTTTCATTCAAACTCACAACAGGATACTCATCCCCTCCAGCTTTGAATCTAATAATCGCATAATCCCCAGAAGGAACATCCTCGATTACACATTTGGTATAAAGAGAGGATGGAAACATTCTCCACAGACCATAACAACCCTCGGGTTCTATTATAACCTTTTTAAACCTCATAACAATCTCTGGAATTTTATGAAGTATATAGGTGCCACTGAGCCTGTCAGATTCAATAGTCTTTTTATAAATTTCATGTGTCGTGTTGTAAAAAATGATGAGCTCGTTTACACCACATTTTACCGGTCCCTCAACCACACCATTAGAATCCGTCACACCCACAAAACATCCACCATATATAACCTCCGCATTCTCCAGGGGTTTTATTTCACCTGAAGATTCCGATTTCTCAACCACTTTTATTTTCGCAGAACAACCGAGATTTTCACAGCCAGAAGAAACTATTTCCTGAGAAACCGTTTGAACCCCACAGCTTCCAGGTGCCATGGTATTATCATCATCGACCGTTACATATACAAAAGAAGCAAAATTGAATGCATAACCAGTATACGGATCATCAACTCTTATAACAATCGGATAATGAAACTCATATGCATTATGATAGAAGTAAAGGCTCTCTGGAAAAACAAAAAATATCCAGTCCACGATCATGTCTGTGTTCTCGAAAAGAACAGGATTTACTATTTGGGCTTTAAACCCATCTGATAAGAAAAGGCGTATGTTCAAATCCATATATTTTTTTCCGTTAACCGATGGTATGGAAAATGTTTTCGGCACATCCTCTCTCACGCTCATCTCACTCCACCACTTTGTGTTTGCAATCACATATCTTATAGCATTGTCCAAGCCCTCGCTCAGAACCTCCGGGCTTCTGTAAAGAACACCGCGATCTGTAATCACACCTATTGTTGGAAGAACAGGGTGACCATCTTCCAAATCAGGGGAGAAATAAACAGAGTATATGGTGAACGTCTCAAAGTGTCTTTTTTTTGCAAGCTCAGCGGAGAGGTCCTTTGCAAAGTTGACTATTTCTCCGAATTTTGTGGGAATCTCAACAGTGTACGGTTGCTTTATATCATATCCCTCAACCTTTGTTGGAAGAAAAAGCTCTACAACAAGCTTCTCATTCAGAATATTGACCCTGCTGTTCAACCTGGATAGATCAAATGTAACATTCTTACCGGAAAAATCCATATCATTGATCCGCTCTTTTACACGCATCTCCAGCGCATTTTCGAACCTCTCCTTTATTTTCTGTAGCGATGGAGAAATATCATTTTCACACACCTGCCAGTAAGGAACACTCATTCCAGCAAATCTCGTATAACCAGGCATTTCTCTTGTAGAAATATAACCCCCGTGATTTTCCATATCGAATAGTATATGATTTGCCGAGTCTCTCATAATACCTTCAATCATCTGTTCCACACTTTTTTGTACCTTCATTACATCCTCTGGGACAGTTATATAGGAAAGATTGCTACCGTAAGCATAAAATATCACAACCAGAATAAGAATAAGCATCCCTAAAACAGAGATAAATTCAACCTGAAGTTTCATAATTTATATTTAAAGCACAATCTAAATATAATTCTTTGCTCGGTGTAATTATGTTCACCAAACGATCACTTAAGGAAAAATTTTCCAGCGAATGGAAAAGGCACTACCATGTTGAAATATTTGCAGAAAGGGGTTTTCAGAGAAGGAAATGCAAAGTTTGCAATGAATATTTTTGGAGTTTAAAGGAAAAAGAAACCTGCGGGTGTGAAAAATACGAATTTATTGGAAATCCCGTGACAAAAAAGAAAACAGATTACATAGAAACTTGGAAGATATTTGAAAATTTTTTCGCAAAACACGATCACACACCTATAAACAGATATCCTGTAATAGATAGATGGAGACCTGACCTCTTCTTTACAATGGCCTCCATTCAGGATTTTCAGAGAATAGATCAGGGTAACATGGTTTTTGAATATCCAGCAGAAAACCTGATTGTTCCGCAGGTATGCCTCAGATTTAATGATATACCCAATGTGGGTGTAACAGGAAGGCACCATACATCCTTTATCATGTCCGGTCAGCATTCCTTCGGCGGATACTGGAAGGACAGATGTATAGAACTCAATTTCAAATTTTTAACCGAAGCAATGGGTATACCGGAAGAGGAAATTGTATATAAAGAAGATGTCTGGGCAATGCCGGATTTCTCAGCTTTTGGCCCCTGCATAGAAACATTCTGTTTGGGTCTTGAACTCGCAAACTCGGTTTTTATGCAGTTTACAAAAACAGGTAATACCTATAAAGAACTCCCTCTTAAAGTGATAGATGTTGGATGGGGACATGAAAGACTGGTTTGGTTTTCCCAGGGAACACCCACGGGCTACGATGCTGTATTTGGTCCTGTAATAAAGTGGATGAAAAAACAGTCCGGCCTGAAAGAAAACGATCTGTTCCGAAAATATGCTGCACTTGCTGGAAACATGGATATAGATGAAGTCCATGATATCGATAAGGCCAGACTAAGAATTGCAAAAACCTTGGGTGTTTCCCTAAAGGAGCTGAAAGAGATTGTAGAGCCTTTCCAAGCACTGTATGCTATAGCCGATCATACAAAAACCCTGCTTTTTGCAATAACAGATGCTGGTATACCCTCCAACACAGGGGGAGGATACAACCTCAGGGTTATATTAAGGAGAGCGTTGTCCTTCCTTAAAGAATTTGAGTTTCCGTTCAGCCTTGAAAAAATAGCGGAACTTCACGCAAAGTACTTATACCCCCTCTTCCCAGAACTCTCAGAAAATCTGAATCTTTTTTCAAAAATTATTGAAGTTGAAAAAAAGAGATATGAAAAAACCCTGAAAAATGCTGAGATTATTATAAGAAAGGAACTGAAGGAAGGAAAACTGGACAATGAAACATTAATAAAACTCTATACTTCTCACGGAATCTCCCCAGAGATGATTGAAAGGGAGGCAAAAAAATATGGCATTGCAATTGAAACGCCTCCGGACTTTTATGTGAAAATCACCGAAAAGCATATAGCAGAGGAAAAGACGAAAAAAGAAGAACCGAAAATAGACATAACAGGAATTCCAGACACAGAACTTCTTTTTTATGAAAAGCCTTATGAAACGGATTTTGAGGCAAAGGTTTTGAAAAAGGCAGATTCCTGGATAATTCTGAATAAAACCTTATTCTATCCCGAAGGCGGAGGGCAACTAGGAGATAAAGGACACCTTTTCACAAAAGACAGAAAAATCCCTGTTACGGATGTTCATAAGATAGGCGGGATTGTGATACATAAAATAGAAGGAAGTCTCCAGGAAGGCGAAACCGTTAACGGAAGTATAGACTGGGATAGAAGATATACACTTATGAAGATGCACACGGCAACGCACATAATTGCTGGTTCGGTCCGGAAAATCATTGGAAAACATGCATGGCAAGCGGGTGCGAAGAAAGACCTGACTGTGTCAAGAATCGACCTTACCCATTATCAGCCATTTACCCGTGAAGAAATAATGGAAATAGAAAAGCTTGCAAACAAGATAGTTTCGGGCAAATATCCGGTAGAAACAAAGGTAATCCCGCGTTCAGAAGCAGAGAGTAAGTACGGATTCACAATTTATCAGGGCGGTGCCTCTCCAGGAAAGGAAATCCGCATTGTTAATGTTGCTAACGGTTTTGACATAGAAGGCTGCGGTGGAACACATGTAAAGAACACAGAAGAGGTGGAACTGATAAAAATCGTAAAAACTGAGAGAATACAGGATGGTGTTAACAGAATAGAATTTACCTGTGGAAAACCTGCCTATGAATTTATCGAAAGAATGGAAAGGATAGCAAAGGAAACTGTGGAGTGTATTAAAGTTTTGGAAATACCAACTATAATGGTCTCATCCTTTCAAAGCGGTGATATCACACACGATGTTTATGATTCTGCACAGGTGTTCTCCGTAGAACCAGACATGCTTCCAAAAACCATGAAAAGATTCTGCAGAGAAATAGTTGAAGACCATAGAGAGCTCAACAGAATGAGAGAATCTCTCAACCTTCCTGAAAAAACCCTTGCAGAATCAGTTTCAGAAATGAAAAAACCCAAGAATTTAAAGGAACTCTGCGAAACCGTGTTCAGCATCTGGAAATCTCAAAAAAAACAGATGGAAAAAATGCTTTCTGAAACAGCAAAGATAAAAGCCGATCAACTCATAAAAAAGGCGAAAAATGAGATGATATTCGAAGTAATTTCCGGTACGAGAAAGGAGTTGATAGAAATTGCTGCAGAGCTTTTAAAGAGAAATCCAAGACTAACGATCATACTATCCAATCAGGCAGGAGAAATTGTAGGAATGAGCAACACAAAGGATATGGGAAAGGAAATTGGTGAACTGTGCCGAAAAGCTGGTGGTTCAGGCGGAGGAAATCCAAAGCTGGGCCAAGGCAGGGTTGAACTATCAAAACTCCTGAAGATAATGGAACAGAGCTAGTATTCAAATCTCTCTCAGCAAACAACTCTTGGGAATCCTTCCTGCAATCTCACAAAAAACGTCAAGAAGGTGATCTTCTGTCAGGTTATTTTCATCGATGTTTACAATTCTACCGTTAACACCTATCATATCAAGTTTTGTCTCGTTAGCAGTGACACTTTCAAGGATAACATATCCCTCAAGCTTTTTTGCAAATCTTTCAAGTAAAGAATTTCTTTCCAGACAAGAACTGCAATTTTCCTGGTAGAAGTTTTCTATAAGCACCCTTCCACTTCTAAGAATAAAAACCTGCTCTTCAATGCTTAAAGGTCTTTTCACGATTGTAGGTATGTTTGCTGTGGGTTCGGGATTTTTTGGAGGTGCACTCATAAATGCATATCCAGCAGCAGAACCCATCATGAGTATACCTATTACAATCGCAAATAATCTTTCTCTAAACAGTGAAGATTCTTTTCCCACCATAGATTAAAAGTTTGTTTTTGGTGTTTAATATTTTTCCCAATGAATCACAGCATCCAAAGGCAATCTCTCAGGCTTTTTTACTTCACCTTCAGGATAGCCTAAAGTTATTATAGCCAGAGGCCTTGCATTATCTGGTATCATAAGAACATTCCTTACCCTTATTTCATTAAATGCCCCTACCCAGCAAGAGCCAATACCCTTATCCCATGCCGCAAGCATGAGATTTTCTATTGCGGCAGCACTGTTCTGGATGGAATAAAGGTATTTTCCCCTCTCACCATAAAAATTTCTCTCATAATTACAACACACAACTATCACTACAGATGCATCTTCAATGAACTTCTGACCTAAAGCCGCCTCTGCAAGAGATCTTTTAGTATCAGTATCTCTCACTATGATAAATTCCCAGTCCTGTGAGTTTCCAGATGATGGTGCAGCAATAGCGGCTTCCAGTATCTCTTTCAGATCCTTATCGCTTATTTCTCTATTTTTGTATTTCCTAACACAGGTTCGAGTTTTGATGCACTCAATAACCTCCATTTTTAAAATTTATTCAAGGGATTTAAAGTTTATAAGTGTTGGATAGAATTTTTATTATTTTGGTGATTTTTATGAAAAGATGGGAAAAATACGAGGAGTTCCTGCACTGTGGCGACTGGCACATGCACACAGCCTACACGGATGGAGAAAACACAGTTATGGAAATGTGCGAACAGGCAGTAAAAAATAATCTAAAGCTTATTGCCTTTACTGAACATGTAAGAAAAGAGTTGGATTATGATTTTGATGAATTTCTCAGAGACATTAACAATGCAAGAAAAAAATTCCCTCAGATAAAAATATTAGCAGGATGCGAAGCAAGTGTTATAGATACCGAAGGGAATCTTGATGTTTCGGAAGATGTGCTCAAAAAATGTGAAATAGTGATAGCGAGCTTTCACAAATTTCCTTTTGCAGAAAAGCATCACTACATTCTTGCAATAGAAAACATGATAAGAAACCCGGTTGTAGATATATGGGGACATCCCACACAAGGGTTCATTGAACGAGGAATAAAGCTTACACAGGAAGAGGTTGACAGGATAATAGAACTTTGTAAAAAACATAAAGTTCTTATAGAAAGAAGCGAAAAATATACAGGAACACACTGGTTTGTTAATCGAGCGGCAGAGCTTGGTGCAAAAATCGTTTTCAGCTCCGATGCTCATAGCGTGAGAGATATTCGAAAGTTGGTTGGAACTTCTCTATGAACCATTCGTTTCCAGAAAGGAGATAAGAACATTTTATCACTACCAGAAAATAACAAATAAAATTTAAATACTTTACATTTAAAGTTTTCATAATGCATGAAATCTTTATTGCCGGAGGAATATCATTTTTGATAACCTTTTTACTTCTACCTCTCTGGATGAAAAAAGCACGGTCCATCGGTCTTACAGGAAAGGACATGAACAAATATAATAAACCAGAAATTCCAGAAACCGGTGGAATAGTGGTATTTTTCGGATTTATTGCAGGAATTCTGTTTCTCACACTGCTTCATTACCTCTGGAATGATATGAAAACCGTTTATTATTATACAGCATTCATGATATCCTTGTCCATTATCACCATTATAGCCTACATAGACGATATCAGTGGATGGAAAAGAGGCTTTGTGAGATGGAAAAAACCTTTAATAACAGCCATAGCCGTTCTGCCTTTAATACCTTTTATAATAGAGAGAACAGACATAACCCTTGTTGGTATACCAATAGAGCTTCCTTACCTGTTTTATCCTCTGGTTCTGGTACCAATAGGCTTTATAGGAGCAACAAACGCTGTAAATTTATTAGGAGGCTTTAACGGTCTAGAAGCAGGTCTGGGTCTCATAGCATGCGCAACCCTTATGTGGTTTTCCTACGGCACAATCTTCTTCCCATTAATGTTCATAGCATTTTTTTCAATCCTTGCATTTTTCTGGTATAATCGATACCCCTCCAGAATTTTTCCAGGAGATACCTTTACCTATTTCTTAGGAGGGCTCTTTGCCATATTTGCGGTCTTAGGCAGATACCAGACAGCCACGATCCTTATAATGATGCCCTACTTACTTGAAGGTGTAATAAAGTCAAGGGAGATACCCTATATCCTCAAGCACAAAAAAACTTTCAGGCCAGAATGCTTTGGAAAGGCTTTGAAGGACAACTCCTTAAAGGAACCTTATAAAGAAATATGGTCTCTAACCCATATTTTTATAAAACTTATCAGAAAATTCAAAGGCAAATGCTATGAGAACGATGTTACCACAACCATTCTAACACTATACACAGCATGGTGTTTGTTCATAATTGCTGTCTACATATGGGTGTTGGTATGAATGTTCTGATTACAGGTTCTGGTGGTCCTGCAGGAATAAATGCTCTGAGATTTTTGCCCCCACATATCCAGAGAATAGCATGCGATGCCGATGAGAATGCAAAACAAAGAATGGAAGAAGCAGGGGTTGCAAATATCAAATTCTATAATGTTCCTCCTGCAAATCATCCGGAATTTCTTAAAGCTTTGAAAAAAATCCTGAAAAAAGAAAATATAGATATGGTAATTCCCACTGTGGATGAAGAGCTTTTGATTCTCGCAGAAAAACAGAAAGAGATGGGTGCTAAAGTTATAATCTCTCCTTATGAAACCATAAGAACATGCAATGACAAGTTTCTTCTTTATGAAGTCTTTAAAGGCTTTGATTTCTGTCCAAAATATTTGGTAACAGAAAGCAGAGAAGACCTCTTAGATTTTTTTGGAAGGGATAAAGTTCTGGTAAAACCCAGAATCTCAAGAGGAAGCAGAGGCGTTTACGTGTTTGAAACTCCAGAAGCAGTTCCAGGAGAACTCATAACAGAAAAAAATATATTCTGTGAATACCTTCCCGGAAGGGAATATACTGTTGATGCTTTATGCGATCTTGAAGGGAATTTGGTTCTCGCAATACCAAGATTAAGAGTGAAAACAGAAAAGGGAGTTTCGATTCATGGCAAAACCGAAAGAAATAATGAAATCCTTAGATGTGTTGAAAAAACATGCAATACTTTAAAATTCATCGGCCCCATAAATATACAGTTCAAGTATGATAGTAAAGAAAAACCAAAACTTGTCGAAATAAATCCCAGACTTTCCGGAGGATTCCCGATAACCGTGGCTTCAGGTCTCAATCCTCTAGAAATCCTTTTCCGCATGATAGAGGGGGAAAGGATAGATAAAGAAACTCTTGTCTGGTTTGAGAAAGAATTCAAACACCAGAGGGTTTGATATGAAAGTGATAGCGATAGGGGCACACCCGGATGACATAGAATATGGCTGTTACGGAACAATAAGAAAACATCTCGAAAGAGGAGATGAGGTTCATTTCATTATTCTCAGTGCCGGTGAAAAATCAGGAGAAAAAGAAAAGAGGCTTGAAGAAGCAAAAAAATCAGCAGAAAACCTCGGTGTAAAACTCCATCAATTCGAATACCCTGATACCAACATACCCCACACACACGATGTGATAGAAAAGATAGAAAAGATAATAAATCAAGTAAATCCTCAGAGAGTGTATACTCATTCCATAAATGATACACATCAGGACCACAGAACTGTAGCATACCACACACTTGCAGCGGCCCGTTTTGTTCCAGAAATACTCTTCTATGAATCTCCCAGCCTCTACCTGGGTTTTAAACCGAACTATTACATAGATATCACGAAATACATGAAAGATAAGGTTAAAGCCCTTCAGATTTTCACAACTCAGAATCACAAGGATTTCATGAAAATCAATGCAATTCAAGGTTTAGCTCAGTTCCGAGGTCTTGCAACCTCTGTGAAATATGCCGAAGCCTTTGAAATTGTAAGAATCCTAAAGAAGGATGATGTTTAGTTTTTATTTCTGTTCTGCAAACCATAAACATGAGAATTCTGATGCTTGGAGCAAAGGAATATCCCTTTGGTGTTTCTGCAAGATATGATAAAAAAGCAGGAGGAGGAATAGAGGTTCATGTCGAAAAGCTCTCCAAATATCTCGCAAAAGAAGGACATGATGTTTTCATAATAACACGAAGATTTCCCGGGCAAAAATCAGAAGAACATATAGGAAAAATCCATATCTATAGAGTGAGTTTTCTTTATAACCGATATCTAAGAACCTTGAGTTTTAATTTTCTTTCCCTTTTCAAGGCTTTATTGATTTTAAAAAAATACAAAATCCATATTATCCATTCTCACGGAATGGTAGCAAGTTTTTTTGCATCCCTTTTATCGATGATAACAAGAACCCCCATGGTCATGACACCTCACGGAACGATAGATGAATGGGGTATATTCAAGATTCCTTTAAAACTCTTCGAGATTTTATCACTAAAGACCGCAAGAAAGGTTATATTCATAAGCAGGTTTGCAATGAAGAGGCTTACTTTGAGAAGAAGGTTTTCATACACGCTTCTATCCAACGCAATAGACCCCGAAGATTTTCAGAGAACACAGAAGAGAAAACATGGAAGTGTAATCTTCGGTTTTATAGGAAGGCTAGAAAAGGTTAAAGGTATCACTCCACTTGTCAATGCCTTCAAAAGGTTGCCTGAGGATAAATGTGAACTTTATATAGCAGGAGAGGGAACCCTTAGACAGGAAATTCTCAAAACAGCAGAAACCAGTAAAAACATAAAGTTCTTAGGCTGGATGAAACCCGGAGAGTTTTTTTCCCTAATTGACGTTTTTGTTCTTCCTTCAGAGGAAAAGGGCCAGCCTCTTTCTCTGCTTGAAGCAATGGCTTCAGGAAAGATTATAATAACAAGTTTGGGTTTCATAAAAGATGGGATTACAGGAATACTGACAAAGCCTGATGAAAAGGATGTTTACCGGAAAATGCTTTACGTACTGAAAAACTTCAGAAAGCTGAAACAGCTTGGAGAAAATGCAAGAAAGGAATCGAAAAGGTTCACATGGAAAAGAGAGGTAAAGAGATTCATAAATGAATACAGATCCGTGCTGAAACAAAGTCAATCGTCGAAGATCTGTACATTTATTTAAAAACCTTATCCCTTTCTATATTATATCCGCTCAAGGTGATTCCAGAATGGATATAGGAATAGTTGGTTACGGTGCTTATATACCCAGATTCAGAATATCTGTAGAGGAAATAGCAAGAGTATGGGGAGATAGTGCTGAAACTATAAAAAACGGTCTTCTTGTAGAGGAGAAAAGCGTTCCTGAGAGGGATGAAGATACCATAACCATAAGCACAGAAGCAGCAAAAAACGCTTTACTCAGAGCTGGAATAGATCCTAAGAGAATAGGTTCCATATTTATAGGAAGCGAAAGTCACCCTTACGCGGTCAAGCCTTCAGGCACGGTTGTTGCAGAGGCACTGGGCCTTGGCCCTGAATTAATGTGTGCAGATTTTGAATTTGCATGTAAAGCAGGTACAGCAGCCATACAAACATGCTATGCTCTGGTCAAAGCAGGTATGATCGAATATGGACTTGCTATAGGAGCTGACACCTCACAGGGAAGACCCGGAGATGCTTTGGAATATACCGCAGCAGCCGGAGGTGCTGCATTCATTATCGGTAAAGAACCCCTTGCAGTTCTGGATGCAACCTGTTCATACACCACTGACACCTCTGATTTCTGGAGAAGGGAAGGACAGGACTACCCCAAACACGGAGCAAGATTCACAGGAAAACCCGCATATTTCAAACATGTTATTTCCGCCTCCAAAATGCTCATGGAGAAAACAGGAACAAAACCCTCAGATTATGACTATCTTGTTCTGCACATGCCCAATGGCAAGTTTCCTTTAAGGGCTGCAAAGATTTTAGGTTTTTCCAGAGAACAGATAGAACCAAGCCTTGTGGTGAAGAAAATCGGAAACTGCTATTCAGGCTCAAGTCCTTTAGGTCTGTGCACGGTTCTTGATATTGCAAAACCAGGAGATAGAATCTTGATGACATCTTACGGTTCCGGCGCTGGTTCGGATTCCTTTGCCTGGACAGTTACAGATAAAATCCTAGAAAGGAGAGATAGAGCACCAAAAACTGAGGATTATATAAAAAGAAAGAAAAATATCGATTACGGTATATACGTTAAACTCAGAGGAAAGCTCAAGATGTAGAGGAGGTTGAAAGATGAGAAGGGTTGCTATTATAGGCATAGGACAGACGAAGTTCGGCGAGCACTGGGAGAAATCACTGAGACAGCTCTCCACAGAAGCAGGAGCAAAAGCCTTGGAAGATGCAGGACTCAGCGGAAGGGACATTCAGGCCTTATATATAGGAAACATGTCTGCAGGCATGTTTATAGGACAGGAGCATTTGGGTGCCCTGGCCGCAGACCAAGCAGGTTTGAATCCTATTCCTGCAACAAGAATTGAAGCAGCCTGTGCATCGGGTGCAGTGGCTTTCAGAAACGCATGTTTTGCAATAATGAGCGGACAGTATGATATAGTAATGGTTGCAGGAGCAGAAAAGATGACCGATATAAAAGGAACGGATGCTATAGCCACATTGGCAGGTGCAGGAGATCAGGAATGGGAATCCTCCATAGGCTTAACTTTCACAGGCCTGTATGCTTTAATAGCCAGAGCCCATATGGAAAGATATGGAACAACACGTGAGCAACTAGCAATGGTAAGTGTGACCAATCACAAAAACGGAGCGTTAAATCCTTTGGCACAATTTCCCTACGAGATAAGCGTTGAAGATGTTCTGAATTCCCCAATGATAGCAGACCCCCTCACGCTTTTGGATTGTTCACCCATAACAGACGGCGCTGCCGCGATTATTGTCGCCTCAGAGGATGTTGCAAAAAAATTCGAAAACCCTGTATGGCTTTTGGGAACAGGACAGGCAAGCGATGCTCTGGCTCTACATGACAGAAGAGATATAACAGAAATGTTTGCCACCAAAGCCGCGGCCAAACAGGCATACGAACAGGCTGGTTTGAAGCCTGAAGATATAGACCTAGCTGAAGTTCATGATTGCTTTTCCATAAACGAGATAATAGCCATAGAAGATTTGGGATTCTGTAAGAAAGGTGAGGGAGGAAAGTTTGTGGAAGATGGAAAAATAGCTAGGGATGGTGAAAAACCGATAAATACTACAGGAGGATTGAAATCCATAGGGCACCCTGTAGGTGCTACAGGTATAAGGCAGATAGTGGATATTGTCAGACAACTGAGAGGAGAGGCAGGACCCTTACAGGTTAACGGTGCAAAAATCGGTCTTGCTCTAAACATTGGCGGTTCGGGTGCAACAGCCATTGTAAATATCTTCGGAATAGAACCGAGGTGAGAATATGGCATATACACCTTCTGTTCCACTGTTTTGGAGACTGAAAAAGGCAAGATATCAGCTTATGGGCTCGAAGTGTACAAACTGTAACACAGTGTACTTTCCACCAAGAATTTTATGTCCCAAATGCAGAAGAAAGGGAAAAATGGAAGAGTACACGCTCTCCGGAAACGGAAAGATAATTTCATATACAGTGATAAGAACCCCACCAGAAGGCTTTGAGGCCCCATATGTTGTTGCTCTGATAGAGCTTGATGAAGGAACCAATGTTTCCGGTCAGGTTGTAGGAGATTTGGAAAGTATAAAAACAGGCAAGAGGGTAAGGCCTGTCTTCAGAAGAATGTATCAAGACGGCGATGACGGTTTGATACATTATGGCATAAAATGGGAGGTTGTGGAGTAGATTTATCTCTTCGAACAAAATTGCTGTTTCCATCACCACATCAATTTTTATATTTATAAACCCATTATTAGACACTATGGAAAAAATCATAGCTGTGGTTTCAGGCAAGGGCGGTGTTGGAAAAACAACATTTGTTTCTAACGTTGGAACAGCCCTAACCGAAATGATGAAAGATGTTGTGGTCGTGGACACTGACCTTACAACATCCAATCTTGGCTTACAACTCGGCTTTTATCAGTTTCCTTTAGGCCTTCAAGATGCCCTGGAAGGAAATATAGGAATAGCCAACGCGATATACACCCACCCCTCAGGTCTTAAAGTCATACCAGCTTCCATATCCCTCACTTACCTTAACAAGGTCCCAACACCCTACAGACTAAAAACCATCCTTAGGGATCTCAGAGGTCTTGTGATAATCGATTCTCCACCAGGCCTGAGGGATGATGCTTTGTTCGTGCTAAGAGCAGCAGACGATATAATAGTGATTACAAACCCTGAGATTCCGGCGGTAACAGACGCACTCAAAGTTATAAAAATATCAAGAGAAATGGGAAAAGAGCCTCTGGGTATAGTGATAAACAGAGTGAAGCACAACTATGAGCTAAGGCAGGATGAAATAGAATCCATGTGTGACTGTCCCGTGATAGGTAAAATACCCGAAGATGACACGGTAAAGAAAAGCCTTTTCGAGAAAACACCCCTCGTTTCCTACAGGCCTTACTCTCCGGCAGCCATAGCATTTAGAAAGATAGCTGCAAATCTCATAGGTCAGGAATACAAACCACCAAGCTTTTTATTTCTAAGAAGAATATTTCAGAGATAAAGATTCCCTTTTATTTAACCTGTCTTTAAGTATATCAAACTCTTCTCTAAGCTCTGCCATTCTTTTTCTGTACCTTTCCATACTTGTATTATATTCCTTCTGGCTGATGGAAAACTCGATGAAATATTTTTTCTGCAAGGTTCTCATCAATTTTTTCACAGATTTCATTTCTCTACAAAGCCTTCTGATTTTTCTTTGTATAAGTAGTACACTGTATTTTCTATATCCAAACGAGAAAGCAAAAACCATAAAAATCAAAAAACCCAAGACACCCTGCCAATTTACTTTTAAATATTCGGTCAAGGAAGAAAACACATTTTTCGTTATTTTCTCTAACGTAATTTTCGATCTAATTTCATCCACCACATCGCTTGCTCTGTTCAGTAAAACCTCAGCCTCTTCATAATTTTCCTTTTCAAACGATGAGAGTGCATCACGAAAATAATTCTTTGCTTCAGAAATGTTCAGTCCACTCCTTTCAGCTTCCTTTATCTCTCTCTCCACATCATCTATCATCTTGTTCACTCTCATTGCTGTATCCTTTATTTCTTCTACCTTTTTGGCAAGTTCATACGCAGCAAGATAATGCCCTTGAGAAAAAAGAAACCTGGCCTCATTAAGCGTGTCATTTGCATACTTCACACCAAACCCCAGATTTTCCATCTCTTTTATGATCCTTTCAGCCTTTCCAATCTCCTTCACCACATCTTCTGCAGTGAGATTTACCTGTGCACAAACCCCTGCAAAATTCCCGATCAAGAACACCATCAACAAACCCAAGGCAATTATGCCTTTTTTGGATACCCTCTCTTCAATCCGTCTCTCAATTTCGTTTAACTCCATCGTTAATGTTTCTACCATTTTTTCATAAAGACTTCTATTCATTCTCCGTAACACAAAATATTCTTTTTGCACACTTTTTATTGCGTTCTCTAACCTTGTTTTCTCTTCCTTTAAAGTTGTAATGCTGTCCCATTTTTTTATCAAAGAAAGAAGTTTTGATAAAAGGCGAATGCTTTCTCTTTTTATTTTTACCATTCGATTTTCATAATGTGAAATAAGATTTCTGTACTCTTCATCACTTAGAATCATCTTCTTAAATCTCTCTATCTGCGCTTTTCTTATAAGATTCTCTATAATTTTTTCTTCCCTCCTGAGCATGGATAATTTAATTTTTATCAGAATTATTCTCACTCTTCTGATTGCAACATAACCAATACCTGTGCCAAGAAACAATAGAAACGTTATAAGCAACCAGTTTCTGTGGATAAAAATAAGCACATTAATAATACCACCCTCTGTAGCATATACCAGAAGAGCGTCTTTCACCCTCTTTTCAGCTCTAGAAAGATCACCTCTTTCAAAAGCAGATAGTGCCAAGGAATATAAAGTCTCAGTTTCAGGAAGGGATATCCAGTATTTTTTTGCAATATTTATACCTTCTTCCACATCTTCAAGCATGCTTTCAATCAACTCCGCTTTTCTGTGTTTTTCCATCACCTCTTCAAGAACATCTTTTGCTTCCTCATACCTCGATTCATTGATATACCCTTCAGCTTTTTTCACAAGATTTTCAAATTCCCTCGTGTTAATTCCCATTTTTTTCATTTTTTCAACCGCTTCATGTGCATCTAAAATAAGTTTCTGAGTAAGATTTTCCCATACACTGTGCACAATCATGGAAATCCTGCTGGAATTTGTAATCACCGTGATATTTTTACCAGAAACAAAAGATGCATCGGCTTTTGCAAGGAAAATCAATTCTTTTTTGCCATAAGGCATGTACTCAGGAACGCTTATATTCACGTAAAACATTTTCTTTTCCCCTGCAGAAAGATTGAAGGATTCTGGATATATTCGGGTAAGTGTTTGTGGATGACCAGAAACTTTGAGCTTTACACTGGAAAGAATAACTCCATCCACCGGATTACTAACTTCAATCCCAATTTCTTTCCATTTCCCTCTTATCACATCTATTCTTTTCGGAGCAATTAACAGCATCTTATACTCTACTATTTTTATTCCGCCACCGCTGACAATGGTTATCTCTCCGCCACCACCACTCGGAATGGGACAATCATCATCATTCATGTAACTGCACCCCGCACCGCACACACCATCCGTATTACTGCATATCACAGAAACCTGAATAGAAGCATTAGCTGTTGCATTATTGGATGAACCGGAATAAACATACAGATACACCACTCCTGCTCTTGCATTGGAGCTCAGGGAAACAGTTATATTATTCCATGCAAAAGATCCATTAGTTAGGTTTCCAACGAAAAGTGTAAGATTTCCTGAAACAACAGACCAACCTTCAGGTAAACTCCAGTTTATCCACACTCCTGTTGCAGTTTCGTTTCCTATATTTCTCACCTTCACGCTGTAATTAATACCGGAAGTGCTCTGCTGGACGATAGTTTCATATTTCACGATACTTGCGGTTAGATAAGGACCTCCCCAGTATGAAATAATGGTAAAATTAATCCTCCTTTCCTGTGGTTCTGCATTTTCTGTTGTGGCATTAATGATTATCTGTACCGGATACTCTCCTGGATCTAACGGAGAAGTAACGGTTATATTTACATGTGCAACTTCTTTTGGTTGAAGTTCAATTTCAGACATATTAAAGAATGTGTTAGCAAAGGTCGAAGAAAGCTTGAAGATTAATGGATAGTCTCCTGTATTGTTTATTACAAGAACACCTATGCTTTCATTTTTACCGAAAAAAATAAACCTTTCTCCAAAGGTTTCGGGTGAAGCCGTCCATGAGTAATCCCATTCCACAGAAATGTTATAAATCTGGGAATAATCAGAATGTCCCAAACTATCATTTGACCATACCCTGTAATAATATGTTCCATCATATGGAACGGTAAAAGATGCATTCCAAAGGCTCGAGCCCAAATAATTCATAGTAATGTTTTTCCAGGACGTGCTCTCCCATCTGTACTGAAAGATTGCGGTGTCCACACCACTAGGATCTGTTGCGTTTACCGTAATGTTTATCGTTATACCCGGATCTATATCATCAGGAGAACTTGGAGTTAATACTATACTGCTAATATAAGGGGGAGTTGAAGAATCTATATAAAATGTGTAATTCTGAGAAGACCAGTTGCTCTGTGAATAATTATCATAAGCAAGACAGTTCCACACATACACACCATCAGAGATATTGCCTATAGTCCAGTTTGCAGACGTTGCATTTGTCAATACACTGTTGTAATGTTCTAATACTTCTTCTGCTGTGAGTGTTCTGTTATAGATCACCACCTCATCTATTATCCCATCAAACCAATAATCACAATCAGGTCCTGCAGTACCTATCCTCAAAGCCTCTGAGTTTGTAAAAACCGTTGTTAATTGCGATTCTGACACGTCCAAAGTACCATTCAAATAGATCTTGATATCACTACCATTCCACGTTGCCACAACATGATACCATTTACCGGTTTCCATTGGAGTATTTCCTGAAACAGATTGATCCCAGCTGTTTAGTGCCAAAACAGGTTTGTTATCATAAATCCAAAGAGCATAAGGTGATGTATCACAGGCATATTCCTTTGTGATTACAGGTTTCCATGCAAGTCCTAATGTATCGGCCTTGAGCCATACTTCTATTGTTCCGGCTGTTATATCGAGACTGTCAGAATCGGGAATTTCTATATAACTGCTTGCTCCATCAAATTCGAATGCTCCGAAGAATTTTCCTGCAGATGAATTATAAACAGCTCCGTGAACAGTTCCGTTATTCCCGTTCCCAGAAAAATCATAAACATGTGTTTCATTCTCACCATAAACAGAATCGTTATTAAAATGCATAAGCAGGACATCACCTTCTTCATGACATATCTCTCCAAAACATTTAACAGAATGCCAAGAAAAATTACCATTTATGTTATGGTAGAGAGCAATGCTTTTTACATAATCACTTGATGTTGCACTGCATACAAAAGTTATGCTATTATCAGCACTTACATTACCATTTTCAGGTGATATCAAATCTACATTAATGTATGCGGAAACCACATTTATACTCAAAAGAAAAAATACAAGAATTATACCAACAACTTTCATAATAAAACTATTGAGAGATAATTTGTTTATATAAATTTGTAGAAAATATTAACATAATACATAGAAACTCTAAACCCATGATTTTTGAGATCGTTTCGAAAAATTGTCAATATATGAAAAAAACAGAATTTCGAAAATTACCGACATTATTCAATGTTTGCTCATGATATCGAAAACAGCGTTTTAATTTACTGTTTTTTAAGATGGTAGAACCTTTGTCGTCGAATTGTCGTTCCCTCGACAATTCCCTGTCTTTCCATTTCTTTGAGATACTCGCTGCATCTAGTTCTTGAAAGCTTTATCATTTTGCTGAGTTGGGATGCACTGAGCTTTCCATGCTCCTCCAGCAATGATTTAATCATAGCTTTTACCTTCCTTGTTCTCGGGCTTTCTTCCTCCTCAATCTTTTTCGAAAATCTTTCCATTTCAATAAACTCATGAATTCGTTCACGTCTTATACTTTCAATTTTTCTATCAAGATCTCTCATTTTGAATAGTATTTCATCTATCTTTTTTTCCAAAATGTGCATAAGACCCAAATCACTCCTTTCTCCAAGCTGTATCCTGTCTTTCTGAATTTTATTTTTCAGAATCATAAGGGCATTGAGTTTTTCGCTTCTATCTTCCCCCTCCTTTCGAAGACCAGTCATGTAATAATCTTGTCGACTCGACATAAAAAGGTTTCGACATTGCAGTTTATATATATATATTAATACGTCGACGCTAATGCTCCTATACAGTGAGCTCACGTGAATACAGATCGTTTTTTGCTGAGAGAAAATAAAAAATCAGAAGTAGGTCAGGCACAAATAATCACAGCAGTTCTATTTCTTTTTCTCATACCAACCGGAATAATAATAGCACAGAATGTGACAAATACAAGCAATACATCTTTTCCATTAGAGGGAAATGTTGTATCACCCGAGAATGTAACTTCACACACCACAGCACAATCAAACACGACAGTTTTTATTCATACTGAAGAAAAAAACACGACAACCAGTTCTACCTCGGATTCTGACTATGAGACTAACATGAACACTACCACAAGTTTTGCATCGCCTATCGGAAAAAACATAACCGACACAAATTCCACATTATCCAAAAATCATACACAGCCTATTGAAAATAACACAGCACAAACCATAAAACACAACGAAACTCAACGCACTAGTTCTGAAGAAAAAACCGGAAACGGGTCTACACAAAACCAGAAAAAACCCAAACTCAATGTCGAGATATTATCACCAGAAAAAATAACCCGAGGAGATCGGGTTACTCTCCAGGCTGTAATCACAAACACGGGAACTGCAGAGGCACGAAACGTTACATTACATTGGAATCTACCCCCAGGTTTTGTTGCACCGCAAGAAAAAACATATTGTGGAACATTAATTCCGGACTCAGAATGCAGAAGCGAGATTACAGTGGATGTTTCGTATTCTGCCGAACTTGGAAAAAATACTATAAAAGCGGAGGTGATGCATGAATAGAAAACTCATGCTTTTAGCATTCGCACTTTCAGGCATGGCAGCTTTAATTTACGAAGTAACATGGACCAGAATGCTCAGGCTCATTTTCGGCTCAACGGTTTATGCTGTATCCACAATACTCACAACCTTTTTCATCGGGTTTGCATTAGGAAGCTATCTGTTCAGAAACAGAGCAGATAATTCCAAAAACCCGATACTTCTCTTCTCTCTGTTAGAGTTTGGTATAGGACTGTACGGTCTTATGATAATACCTGTGTTTGGCTTTCTATCGACAGTTTATCTCCTGACAAGCTCAAGCGGATACAAACTCTTTCAGTTTATATTCAGTTTTATTGCAATAATAACTCCAGCGATTCTGATCGGTGCAACCTGGCCTGTTGTAAGCAAGGCGTATGTCCGCAATGTAGAAACCCTAGGAAACGATAGCGGGATGCTTTACTCCATGAATTCCCTCGGTTCGTTCACAGGACCCATAACAGCAGGATTTGTACTCATACCAATACTGGGCATAACAAACACCAACCTGTTTGCAGCATGTGTTAACATGTTCATAGCATTTCTCATGTTTGCAAAAGGAAGGATGAGATAAATGGATGCAAGAAAAACAATACTCCTAGCATTCGCACTTTCAGGCATGGCAGCTTTAATTTACGAAGTAACATGGACCAGACCTTTGCAGTTCACTCTGGGTTCTACAGTTTATACCGTTTCCATAATATTTGCATCATTCATGGCTGGACTGAGCCTGGGTTCATGGATCATATCGAGATACACAGATAATATCAAAAATCTTTTTGTGGTATATGCCCTTATCGAGCTTTGTATAGGGTTTTACGGTATTGCCTCGCTAATGATATTCAGCCTGTTACCAAATGCTTATGGATTGACCTATTCTTTTAGAGAAAACTTTTATCTTTTCAATTTCGTTCAGTTCCTCCTCAGCTTCTCTGTACTGCTTATACCCACCATGCTAATGGGAGCAACATTCCCTGTGATAGCAAAAATCTACATCCACAAAAAGATAGGAAAGGGAATAGGCGAGGTTTATTCAGTAAATAATATAGGAGCAATAGCCGGAAGCTTTGCTGCTGGTTTTATATTAATCCCTCTGCTCGGTATAAAATCTGCCATAACAATCGCGGCATTAGCAAACATAATTGCAGCATTTTTGATATTGTATCTTTTTTCGAGAAAAATTGCAATGCAGGTACTTCCCGCAGCTTTTATCATATTTCTCGTACTGATCTCTGCAACATCGTATGACATAGAGAAACTGCACACACAAGGTTTTTACCGAATAAATCCAGTCAACAACGAGGTTCTCTTCTACAAAGAAGGTTTCTATTCTACTGTAAGCGTTGCTAAGGATAACAGCACGATCGCATTGCTTATCAATGGAAAGGGTCAGGGAAGCACAGTCGCAACAGATGCAAGGGTGAACTTCCTTCTGGGCTACCTTCCGATCCTGCTGAAACCTGAAAGCAAAACAAGCCTTGTGATAGGACTCGGTACAGGAACAACTTCAGGCATACTAAGCAAACACACGAAAACAACAACGGTAGAGATAGAACCCGCTGTGGTGGAGGCATCAAGATATTTCTGGTTCATGAATTTTGATGTTCTGAATAACACAAACCACATGCTTGTGATAGACGATGCCAGAAATTATTTGATGCATACAACCGAAAGGTTTGATATTATCTCCACAGAACCATGCGACCCGTGGCAGTCATTCTCATCAAGCCTGTATTCCAAAGAATTCTTTGAGATAGTTAAAAAGAAATTAAATGATGGTGGGTTGTTTGTTCAATGGGTTCCAATATACACGATGAGTGTTGATGATTTCAAAAGCCTTTATCATACATTTACTTCAGTCTTTCCTTATGTGGTGGCATTTGTAAATGTAAAGAATACCGAAGGACTTTCCACCACAGAAATCATACTGATCGGTTCAGATCGTGAAATTGATGTGGAGAACATAAGGAGAAGTTTTGCTTCACTTCCAGAAACAGAGAGAATATACCTCCGCGGAATCAGGATAGATTCTGCCGATGATATTCTTGACCTGCTATTATTCACAAGCGATGAGATGAAAGGATACGCTGATACAAGTCCTATAATAACGGATGATAACTGCATGCTTGAATTTTCAACATCCCGTAAGGTACTTTATCAGAACCCAATGGAGACAATTGCTGACATTAACAGATTTATCAAAGGTGGGTAGAAAATGGGTAAAGTCGGGTCAAATCAGAGAAAAAAATCCACTGCAGGACAAACAGAGATATTGATAGCGATACTTTTCCTCGGTGTTATCTCAGGAATTGTTATAGCACAGAATCTAACAAATTCTACTCTTAACATCAGTGGAGAGATGATAGCAAATCTTACAACAGATTTTGGTGCAACTTTAGGGATACCTGTTTCAAAAACTATAGAAGCTGTTAAAACAATAGAAGTCTGGGCCACAACTGACATAGAGATTTACGCAGATAATGGAAATGTTAGAGCAAGATTGCTGCTGGATAACGGAACACCTGTGAAAGACCAGAAGATTGAGTTTTATGCAAACGGGTCTTTGATTGGGTCAAATTTAACAGATGAGAATGGATATACCCAACTTGATGCAAGTTTCTCAGACAAAACCACACTGAAAGCAATATTCTTGGGAAATACCTCGCTTTATCTTTATCCATCAGAGAAAACAATACACATTGCAAAAAAGAGAAGCACAAAATCATTTGCTTCGAACAAAATCACTGTAAAAACAGACAGGGGAATCTATTCTAAAGGAGATATTGTAAACATTTTTGGAAAAGATGCAAACAAAGCAAACATCCGGATAAATGTATACTTCAATGGCACGATTGTCCATTCAGCTAAGATAAATACAAGCAATGAAGATTACTACTATTCATTTGCAGCTGATTTTAATGATTCAGGATGGTACATTGTTAGAGTAAGCAATGGTGTGTCAGAGAATTCAACAGGATTTTACTATATAATTCCGGCAGATATAGGATATCCTTCCATAGTGCAGATAAATCTGAGCAAAACATTCGCAAAACAAGGAGAAATTGTAAGACTGAGTGTGATTCTAAACAACACAAATACCAATAACGTTTCTTTTGTAGTAACGGAACCCGATCTAAACATAGTTAGAGTTTTTGCTGAAAATGATAACGGAACATGGTTTTATGATCTGCATGCAGAAAAAACAGGCTTTTACAACTGGCTGGGAATATTTGTAGCAGATGGTTTAGGTGGCAGAGATTTCCTCAAAGCCAACCTGAACTTTACAATTACCGAAAGGATTCCGAAACTGGTGATAGAGAACATAAGTGTGGAAAAAACAGGAGATATGAAATTTAAGGTCACAGCAAAGCTACGTTCCATGTACGCAGATTCCTTCAATGCAAGAGTAAAGCTCTTTGCACAGGACGAGGTGAATGTAGACAGTCTGGTTAAAATTATAGAAAAAATTCCTGCTGATAATACCGTTAATGTCACATGGTATGTGAATGCATTGACCTGTGGAAGATTTAATTTAAGTATAGTCTCGGAAGGAAAGACAAGAGACAGAAAGCACTTCAGTATTGATATTCCCTGTAAAGGATTGCAGATTGAAATAAAAACACTTCAAAAACAGGCAAGTGTTAACAGACCTGTCAAATGGATAAAATCAATAAAGGTTTACAATCCGCAAAAGGTGGAGTTTAGTGAACCTATAAGAATAATTCTACCAGAAAATTCCAGAAACATCTCAGTACAACATGTCGATAAAACAGGATATCGAGAAGTTACAGCAAACATTTTCAGAAACAAGAAAACTGTAGTGGAGATAAATTCAGATATGATTCAGCCAGGGACTGAAAAAGAATTTCTCATTGAATATGAAACACCAGCACCAATAATAAAAACCATTCAAATCAAACCAGTAGAAGGATATCTTAAAACCATTGAGGTTTACAGCGGGGATGTGCACTATGAGAACGTGACAGCGTCAGCGAGTTATCCTGAGTATCTCGATGGTTGGATAAGACTGGTGTGGATCAACGGAAGCATTCCCCTTTTTAACAGCAAAACCGATGTTACCGATGACCCAAACCACAACGTCAGATTTATAGATACTAACAACAACGGCATAAATGACACCGTGGTCTGGACCGTGCCTGTATTATCGGATCAGGTTTATGGTCTTGAAGCAAATCCCTGCGAAACATTTACAGAATCCGTAAGCTGGTCAGCTTCAGATAAATCCAAATCAGCTTCAGAAACCTATTCCTGGACTCCAGCAAATCCATGCCCTGGACATTTAGAATGTTACATGGAAAACATAAGCTTTCAGTTCTATGCTGACAACCTTGCCAGCGCTGGAAGCGATGCTTTTTATGCTTACATCCAGAGCCAGACAGGTGTAAACTACTATCCAGCATGCTATGAAGTAGCAGCAGAATCGAGCCATGACCTGGCATGGAGCTGTGGAAGTGATAACGACTGCACAAGCGGAGGTTCTCAGACCCCGAACACATGCGATCTGAATTATACGGACGATGCTTTTTATGCCCCAAATCAAACAGATACCTACACATATACAGTGGTTGTTGCCACAACCGATAAGGGAACATCTCTTGTTGGTGGTGTTGAGTATACGTGGTGCTGGAAGCCTGTCAGACCTGTTTTGCAGAATCCCAATGCAACCTCTTTGAAAACCGGTCTGACCTCAGGAGGCTGGGGCGAGGGTATAAACTACACTGTTTATGTGTGGGATCCTCAAGGAACTATAACCAATGTTTCTATCCTAACAGCTCTACCACCATACACAGACTGGACCCTTATAAACTACACACCGGTTGCTAATGGAACAACATATATGTTTACAAAGACGTATACATGCTCTGATTTCACATCCTTACCAACATCTTTAGGCTATAAAATGAATGCAACAGACCCAGATGGATACTACACCGAAACCGATGCAAATTACTTTGATGTCGAAAAGGATGATATAAGTCTTGATTATTACTCAGGCAATGGGACGTATGTCAATAGAGGAGGATTGATCACGAATTCTACAGAGCTTGCTGTTTACGGAAACGATTTGGATGCTGAAACAAATATAGCAGCAGATGTGTCTGCGGATGTTTATATAACCAAGAACGGAATCACATTCGAGCTTATCGCATCACCTAAATCCAATGCATCCGGTCATATTGCATATGCGTTCACCCCTGATTGCAGTTTTGAGATAGGTGAGCAAAAGTGGTATGTTCAGACCGATGGAGGGGGTTGCTACAAATCTGCCACATCAGATACATTTTATGTATACATAGTTGATGATCTAAAGAACACACTTTATGAGCCAATAGGAACCCACATCAAGGGAGAGGGCATAACCTTTAAAGGATATGTAGAGGATGATTGTGGCAATCCGGTATCTGATGCTACAGTAAACTTCACGTTTTACACAGGCAGTTATCACTTCTACTGCGAAGCAACTCCTGTAGGCGGCGAACCTGGAAACTATTCTTGTGAATGGTCTTCTTCAGAAGGTGTTGAAGGTGTTTACACTGTTACAATGACTTCTAAGAGAACATACTACAACAGCGATACAGTTACAGAGTCAGACATGTTCACTCTTAAAGCACCACCAAAACTCGACAACCCAACAGTCACACCATCAAGCGGTGGGTGGGGTCGTTCTCCATACACATACAGCATTACAGTCACAGATGATCCTGGAGACACGGTCAACGTCTCATTCTGGTTAAAGAAAACCGTAAGCGGTGAATGGATGTTTATAGGAGAGGACAGCTGTACAGACTGTAATGGCTATGTCATGAACTTCACCTATAACTATACGTGTAATGATATAGAATACTGGTACTTCAAGTTTAACGCAACCGATTCCTATGGAAACTCAAACACTACAGGAGAGAATGACAATTATCATTATGTTAGCGGAGACAGTGTAGCTTTGGAATATGTTTCAGGAAATGAAAGCACCGCAACACCAACAACTCCAGCGATATTCATCCTCAGAGTTTACGATATTGATAAACAGACCTATAACATCACACCCTATGCATATATTTCCTTTAATGTAACGACCAACGGTCCTGGTACATTCAAAACAGAAGGCTATAACACAACAAATGAAACAGGTTATGTGACTTTTGTGTTTTTGCCCGATGAAAGTTACAGTTCAGGAAATCAAACATGGCTCGGTTTTGTGGATACAGGTCTTTCCGAGTGCTACAACTATAATGTATCTGAGAATTTCACAGTCATACTTGATGTTAACTGGCCGCCAAAATACAGAAACGAAATGGTAAATAACGTGCAATCAGGAGCATCTGCTGGATGGGGTGAGGGATGGAACTTTTCTGTAGAAGTATATGATGGTGAAGGTGATGATCTTAACATCACGCTTCAGTTGAACACGCAGGGAGATTGGGTAGATATAGAGACTCAGAACTGTCCAGCATGCTCATCTTGGACACAACTAAATTTCACCGTCTCGCTCACATGTGCAGATATAAATTCCTCTGCATCATACAGATTCAAGATTGTTGATAACAGATCAAATACCAATATAACCATTCCCCACACCTTCACAATAGAAAAGGACAACGTAAACTTCCAGCTAATCTGGGGAGGTCCAGGAAACATATCCAACCGTTCAGCAGCCTATGAAAACCTCACCCTCATAGCAAGACTCTATGATGAAAACGGCTCGGTTCTCTCTGCAGGCGTGAACGTAACCCTTTACATAACAAAGGTAGGTATAGGAACAGGAGCCCTCTGGGATGCAGGCCATCCCCTGCAAACCAATGATTCAGGACATGTCTCATACGACTTCTTCCCAACCTGCGATAACGCCTCAACCCTTACAATAAACGAGGAATACGAGGTAGGACCCCATGAATGGTATGTAGAAGTACAGACCACAGACTCCTGCTATCAACCAGATCAATCTCCAAAATGGAACTTCACGGTAATAGGAACCCTCATAAACGTCATAGACCTTCCTGACGGAACATACGATGAGGATAATCCAATAAAAACCAATGAATCCGTCCTCCTCCAGGGATTCGTAAAGAACTTCTGCGGAGAACCAATAACAACCAACGAATCCAATGTCTGGTTCAACCTGACAAACGGAAACTATACAGCCTCCTGCCAGGTCCAGCCAGGAGACAGGGTCGGCGCGAACGTCTACAAATGCACCTGGTATCCAGATCAGTACGCAATCTACGGCTGGTACAACGTAAGCATGCGCTCATATCTCGAAAACTACTACGAAAACATAACCCACAAATACCAGCCCAACACCTTCTACTACATAACAGAACCCCTGCTCAAACACGCAAACATGACTCCAAGACAAGACTCCTGGTCAAGAGCGCATACATTCACAGTAAACGTAACAGATAATGCAGGGGACACAGTAAACGTAACCCTTTACATAAAAGTTGGAGGAACCGAGCAAGCATACGGAACAAAATGCTGCGGTCCAAACTGCACAGAAAACCCAGTGAACTGCTCCAACATTCAGCTAACCTGGGAGGACATAACCTTCCCGTGCTCAAACTTTGCAGATCAAACCGTGTTCTTCTGGTTCCAGGCAGCAGATGAAGAAGGTTTCTCCTACACAACCACAGTGGCCCAAGGAGACTACTACAATGATGATAATGCATTCCTTGTAGAAAAAGCAGACATAAACGTCACATACATCTCAGGCAACAACTCTGTAGCAACCCTCACATCCCCGGCAACCTTCACGGTCCGTGTCTACGACCTCGATAACCTCTCCAGAAACTTTTCCTCCGGAGAATACCCACTAGTCCAATTCTTCGTGAACAACTCCCAAGGAAACATGCAGCTTGTCAATCAATCATATACAGATGAACTCGGATACGCAAGCGTGAAATTCCTTCCCACAAGTGACTTCAGCGCAGGCAACCAAACATGGTATGCCCTTGTCCCAACAACAGACTCCTGCTACAAATACAACATAACAGAAAACCTCACGGTAGACATTCAGGTAAACTTCCCACCAAAATATGCCAACGAAACCCTGAACGGAGTTCTCTACGGAACAGGAGTTTCCCAGGGATGGGGGGAATCCTGGTCAGCAAACATAACAGTGAAAGACCCTGAGGGTGATGATGTAAACATAACCCTGGAACTAACCACAGGATCAGGCACAAAACAATTCAACCAAACATGCTATTCATGCTCCTCATGGACAACATTCAACTTCACATTCAACCTCTCCTGCTCTGACATAACAGACACAGCATACTTCAGATTCATACTAACAGACTCAGGCTCCAATACAAACCAAACACCATCCCATGCATTCACAATAGAAAAGGACAACGTAAACTTCCAGCTAATCTGGGGAGGTCCAGGAAACATATCCAACCGTTCAGCAGCCTATGAAAACCTCACCCTCATAGCAAGACTCTATGATGAAAACGGCTCGG
>Ga0190363_1000037_pt1 | contig 71922 bp, 104 predicted proteins | sample 48721867_MG_FD_161272 | JGI IMG/M metagenome (GOLD analysis project Ga0190363, IMG submission 161272) | Hydrothermal vent microbial mat bacterial communities from Southern Trench, Guaymas Basin, Mexico - 4872-18-6-7_MG | ecosystem: Environmental > Aquatic > Marine > Hydrothermal vents >...
TTTCTTCTTTCTTTTCTTCTTTCTTTGATTCTTTAGCTTGTTTTTGATATTCGTTCTTTATCTCATTCCAGAGGAGTTTCCCACCGATGATAGTCTTCTGGTGTTGAATGAGCTCCATAAAGAACTTATCGAGATACATCTTGAGTTTATTTACTATCTCTATGAATTCAGGTGCAGGAATCCACCCATAGTCTGATTTGGATTCCTGTTTGATTTCTTCATATACTGAGTATATTCCCTTCAGATGCTCAAGCACTGATTCGATGTAGTCTATGTGATTCTTGAGCCACAACATATACACGTCGTCAGCATAACTCATAACTTCTTCTTTTGCTCTTGGCATCTTCTTACCTCCTAATCAAATCGTTATATTTAGGATTATGAAGCTCCCAGTCTTCCCATAATTTAGGAGTCATATCTTCAGGTTTCCATTCACCCTGACCGTATTTCCCTTTGTATTCCTCCAAGACGTATCCAACTCTGAAGAATGAAATCTGTGCGACTCTCATTCCCACGTGAAGGACTATCGACGTTGAAGGTAAGTGATTTGTGATTTCCATTGTCCATTTGTTTATGAAGCCCACGTCTCCAAACCCAGCACATTTGCATACCGATATGCCAAGCCTTCCAAGTGAACTTCTTGCATTCATCTTACTTGCGATGTTATTTCTTCCTCCAATAATTTCTTGAGTATGAGCCAGAATTGTCTCTCCCGAATGGATAACTATGCGATCGGTAGCTTTCTTAATCCTCCAATGTTTCTCTACAAGTTCTTTATCGTAGGGATCGAGAACCTGAGAATACGGGAACTCTACTGCGTAATACTCACCGAGTCTTACATCGTAGCTATTGGAGTTTAATTGTTCCCGTCGGAATGGCTCAATAACTATATTGCCTTTCTTTATTTCCTCAAGGATTTCAGAATCAGACAACATAAGACTTTAGTCCTTAAGCGCCATTAGAACTATTATCGAAGATATTATACCTATGAGTATTCCAAATGCGAGATAGACCCAAAAGATAGTGCTTGTTAGCCAAGTTAAGGGAAAACCTGTTAATGCTGGAAAATTTGTGATAACCCAATTCATTATGAGTCCCTGAATTAACCAGCCTACGAATGGAATGATACCTATCATGAGTATGAAATTGCAGGCGATAGTTAATAAGAGAATAGCTAACGCACCTTTGATTCCTCCATAAACAAAATAACCTAACAGAGTGAAGAGCACTGTGAGAAGAATTCTGGAATAATGCGAGTCAAACGAAACATTAACGTTCTCTTCCTTTGGCATTCTCCTTTCCCCCTTTATCATTTATAAAATTATTAATACGTGTAATTTCCTTATTGAGTCTTGCTATCTCATCTGTTAGTTTATATATCTCCACTTCTAATTGTCCTCTTTTATCCTCGAGAGTCTTCATGTGAGATTCTAAATATTTAATTGCTACTTGAGAAGGCAGTCTATGCGCCTTGAGTATTACCTCTTGAATATCCATCCTAAAGACCTCCTTTAGTTCAACTCCGAGAGTTTCTCTAAGTAGTAAGAATATAGCTTCTTAGGCACGGAACAGTATCTTGCTTTACATTCTGCTGAAACGTATTGAGCTATAAGAGGCATGGCTACTTTCTTATCCTTAAATTGTTGGGGTCCTAATTCCTCCAAGACCTTCTGGATTTCATTCATAATCTCAGCCTTTGGAAGTTCGGGATATTGAGGAGAGTCCTTTTCGATATTGACCTCGACTTCTTTAAAGTCTGGCACGTCTATTCTCGCCTTAAAGAATGTTCCTTTACCATCCTCATAACTCTTAAATACCACTCCTTCTTTGTTCTTGTTCTTGGCGACCTCTAACATCTTGTCTATTTGTTGTTCAAGTCTTTCAATTGTAGAGTGTGAAGTTACACTCCAGAGTGATACCATAGGAAGCTTCCACTGATAGCAGAATTGATAGACTTTAGGATAGGACCACCATCCGTATTTTAGAGAGTAAATGTCAAACACCACGAGGTCATCCTTCTCGTGATACTCTATTCGTGTAGGACTCTTACCTTTCTGAAGAAGCTCAAAGAATATAATGATTTCACCATGCCATTGATACTTTTGGGTGAGCAGAGCTTCCTTAAGAGTATTCACATAGCCAGTATTATGGATGGACTTCAGGAGGTCATCACTTGCAGTTAAGAGATTCCTACTCCCGAAATGAATTTCATCTTGTTCATCCAAGAAGACTCTTATGTTACTTCCGTCCTCTTTAGCTTCCCAATAGAGTAGCTTCCCTAATAGTTCCCTTCCACCATAAGAAGATTCATGCAAATACTTCAATTTAGGATACTTGATTACGTCTTCTTCTTTCATAACTCATTCATATTTGAGGCTGGTGCAAATTTTACGTTTTGGGCATAGAATTATATTGGACAGAGGATAAAATTTGCATAGAACAAGAATATGTGCATCTGGTGCAAAATTTAAGTATGGTCCTTGACCTATATTCGGGATATTCATAAAGTCTGCTTGACTAATATGGTGAGAAAGACTGCTACAAAGATGAGCAAATAGAGATAAGAAAGATATACAAAGAGAATTCTATCCTCCCCATTTCACTGAGCTTTTCAAACATTCTTATCATCTCAGAGGGTTTTTATAAAGAGCACAATCGAGAAGACTATGACAAAGGCAAAAAGATATGTAGCCATTCCAATCAAGAAGAGGAATATAATGTGGTCTTCCCATCGCTCAAGCCACTCCTCTAACTTCTCAAACATTTTCCAATTCCTCCTTATGTTTCTTTATACGTTTATCTATTTCGTGAAGAGTCTCCTCACGAGATAATCCGAAGCATTCACAGACTCTCTTTAGGAAGCCCTCGAATTGTCTATCAAAATGCTCATTCTCTTTCTCCGTTAGTTTCTTCTCTTGCCACACTATTATATTGCCACAAAAGGGACACTTCAATTCCATGAAAGAAGGATGCTTGAGAGTTACACCATTCTCTTTTTCTTTAATTATTACACCAAATGCTCTTCCACAGGACTTACATTCAACTATCATTCTATGAGTTCCTCACCTTCTCGGGTTCTTATATAGATTGGGAAATTGGAGATTTCCTTCACTTTCCTTCCCATTTCCCTTATTTCATCTAAGGAGAACTCGTCTTCTTTCCTGATGACTTTACGACCGTATTGCGGCACGTTATCATAGACACCCTGTTGTATCACATATTCACCTTTGAAATGTTTGAGTTCTCCTGCTATTTTAATGACTTCCTCTTCACCCACCAGCTTCTTAAAGACTGTGGTTTGGATTTGAAGAGGAAAGTTTGAGTTAATGCAATAATAGAGTATTTGCTGGACAAATTTCTCTGCGCCCGATACTTGAGTTACTCTTTTCCACAATTTAGGTTCGTTTAATGGAGCTTTTACATCTAAGAATATCTTATCCACGACTCCAGCTTTTATGAGTTCCTCAATTTCAGAAGCGAAGTAACCATTGGTCTGAATGCCCACAAGCTTATCCTCTTTATGTATCCACTCACCTATTTCCTTAATAGCTTCTACGTTGAGAGTAGGTTCTCCTCCAGAGAAGACTAAAGCATCAATGAAATCTAATTCCTTTTCTATCTTCTTAATGACCTTATGAGTAGGAACATAATTAGGCTCCGTGAGGAGTTTGAAATTCTGACAATAAAGACAACGAAGAGGACAGCCTCTCACGAATAACATGAGAGCATTAAGTCCTCTCCAGTCAATAGTCGAAAGGAGGAGTCCTCCAAAATTTATCTCACTCATCTATTTTATCCACTCTCCTTCGTGGCAAATCTCTTGTTCTCCTCTCATGCATATTTGACTGCTCAACGAAATAACCGACTATCCTCCTAAAGTATGCGAGATTTTTACTTCCACAGATGGGACAAGCATTGACATGTCCTAAAGTTAGATGGTTATGTTCCAGACAGCGAGCAATCCACGTATCAAATGCGAAATACGGGATATTTGCTTTTACTAATCCTCTTAGTATTCTTTCCATCTGATGCACTTCTTTGAAAGGACTCGGAATACCTACAAACATCATCTGACCGCCATCAAAGTATCTTGAGAGCCTTCCTGTTATTTCTGCTTTCTCTCCCAAACTCATCTCTATCCAAGGGGATACAATCTGATTGGCGTACATTGTTCCTTCCCTATAATATCTTTGAAATTCGGGATTTCCCGCGTGCTTTTCTGTATATCGTTTGTCAGTGTCCCAAAGAGAGATTGCGGCTGATTCTGCTGGGACCAACTCACAATTATAGAAACCTTCCCAGCTATCAATAGTTGAGCGAACTATCTGGAGGACTTCTTCTAATTCATCCCAGGAGAAGGCAGCTAACTCTTTGAGATCCCACACTCCGATTATTCCTACTGTTGAATACATCCGTCGTAATGACCTCAAGCCTAACTGAAAAGTTACATCTAAGTGTTGATAGTCATTAAGAAGTTTTCTGTGCCAATCGAGGAACTTCCTTATGAGTTGCAGGTTCTCTTTAATGCGTTCCTCGAACGTATTGGGGTATCGAATGTATATGCCTGGGAGATTGAGAGAGACTACCTGATGACTGCCTATCTGGACACCACCACTACCATAAGAATTGAAGAAGGGCTTCTTGCTCGATATGAGTCTGCAACATGAGGCTATGGCGTCAAGATGAGGTAACACAAGGAAGTTATACATCGTGTGATTGATGTTCTGTTCCAGTGCAAACTTTAAGAATTCCTCATCTTGAATCTTGCCATCTTTCTTCTTCAGTCCTGCGGTTATAACTGGGAATCTCAGCATCTGGTGTTCTATCTCGTGAGTATGCCATCTCATTACTGCCTTCTGAACTGCTGAGAGTTCTTCAATTTCTAATCCCCAAGCATTCTTATTGAATAGGTGTCTCAAATAAGGCTCATCAAAGAATGTAATGTTTGTATAAAGGGATTCTGCTCCTTGTCTTAAATGCTGATTGAAGGAATAGAATAGCCGTTGAAGTTCATTATGAAAACGATACTCGGTGAGTTTCCCATCAGGAGTAGTTGTTATGTTGCTCTTCTTCACAAAGTATGTCAGTGCCAATATGAGGTCAGGTATTCCTATCGCTCCTCTTGTTCTGTTAGCTACAAAAGACGTGAATTCTATGAGCTGAGATATAAAAGAATCTAATCGCTTTGGTGGCTTGCTTTTGAAGTGCTCATAATAAGGTAGTCCCTCCGCAAGTATGGGTTCTACACTGATAGAATAACAATACGGTAAGAGGATACACTTGGAGAGATCGTGAATGTATATTTCGTTGCCATGCCTCTGGAGTATTTCCTTACCTCTATCGAACCACTCAGTTATCAAGTGCTTATTGAAGACCAACTCTGCACCCGAAGCTAATTGCTTCCTAACATTTGCTACATCAGGGCTATAATTAGCATTTACATCGACTACGCTATCTCCCTTCAAGAATTTCTCAAAATCCATAGTTCCCTCCTAAATATTATTAAAGCTATTGGTCAGGATGCTTCTCTAAGAAGTTCTTCACCCAAGCTTCGAGAGTTCCTTTGTCTTCTTTTTTTGTCTTCTTGTGTTCTCGTTCTTTCTTCATTTCCTCTTTCCATCGTTTGTTCAATAGCTCCATCGCATCACCCATAATATGTGTCCAGAACATCCCAAAGAATGCAAACCCTAAACAAGAGAAGATAGTCATCGGGTCAAGTCCTTTGTAAATCGCAGTGGGAACATTTGAGTAGTTCGGATACTCACCTCTGCCTCCTAAATGAAGGACTTTACCATTGTATTCAACAGGAATATCCATTGATTTTGCAAGCTTAATGATTTCATCATAGTCGCCTCTCCAAGCCTGCATAGCGAGCTCGACCATACGTTCACCTATGATTTTCATCCTTCATCCCATTAAGATTTTGCACCATTTGCACATATATGCACGAGAACAAAATTTTATTGTTAGGTGAATGGTTTTATTCATGTCTCAAGATAAATTGCGTCAGAACTCAAATATGTTGATCTGGTTCAGTGAGCATGTGCTTCCTTCTCTCAAGACTCTTTCCTTTTAATTCATTGAGGGCAAGAGCAGAATAACCCATGATATCCAAAAGAGTGTCCCTAATGTGTAACAAAGCAATGTCTTCCTTTTGTGTTGCTAAATTCTTTAGTCTACTGAGTTTAATTGAGAGGATGACATTCACTGCTGTTAAACCGTATTCTTTCCACACCTTATGAAACGCATCTCCATATAATTTATTCTTCTTTTCCAAGAGATTATCCATCATCTCAATTATAGCGTCTGCCATTTTACACCTCCTCTATTTTATCTATAAGTCCCCAATCCCTAGCCTCTTCGGGAGACATCCACTTCTCCTTCAGTCTTATTGTTTCTCTTACTTCTTCTTCTGATTTATTGCATCGTGTAGCTAAAATCTTTACTATTTCGTTTGTTATTCTGTTCATTTCAGAAACTTCGGTTTCGAGCTGGGAAGTGGATTCGTTATGGAAAAATACCCATCGCTTAGGTTCATGTAGCAAGAAAGTTGCGTGAGGACGAGCTATGCGAATATCACCAGCCTGAAGAACAATCATGGCAGCTGCACTTGCTGCAATACCCTCAACTATTATACGCACCTTTATGCCCAAATTTGAGACTTCCCTAAGAGCATCGTATATGGCAAAGGAATTGTGAACGCCACCTCCTTCTGAGTTCAGTTTAATCGTCAAGACTTCGCCCCTCATTAATTTTCGTTTGGCTTCACTCAGCAATAAGAGCACCTCTCTTGTTCTAAATTCATCTATCTCTCCATCAATGCGAATTACGCCACTTTCTAATTCTCGTTCCACTATTATATCTTCTAAATAAATAAAGCTGTGTTCTTTACTCATTTTTAATTTCCTCATGAGTTACTAATAGGATGTAAGGCTTAGATGTTCTATTCTTTAAATCATTAATAGCTGCATAAATATCTGGATACAACCTCCTTGTGTTGCTCTTCTCCATGCCTATGCAAGTCCTGTCTGCTTTCACTATGATTCGTGGATAATACACAGGACCCTCTATCCATGCAAAACACCAATGCTCTTTCTCCTCTACCAAACATTTATATTCTATGCCTTCTATGACGGGACAGGTATCACGCCTATGATGAAGGACTATCTTGCCATTAGGAAGTCTTGCTACGTCGTTACCTTTGTTGTCCTTGTGAAAGACGAGGACCATCTCCTTCTTTTCTCCTTCTTCCATATCAAACCTCCTATCTAAATATTAGAATTATATCTCCTGCACTTCACCTTCTGAATCAACCATCATCAGTCTTGCGGACTTTTTCCTTGTATCGTATTCTGCCCAACCAAGAAGAGTTGGTGGAAGAGACCTCTCAACTGCATATTGTAATCCCCTTGCCAACGAACCAGTCCTTAGGAGGGTAACTCGTTTATTCTCTCGTAATACGTCGAGTTTAGCAAGAACATGATTGTGTCCCAGTGCTATTACATCAGCATCGAGGAATTGAAGAAGTTTCCTGTGTTCACCCCAGATATCCATTGCTGTGCTACGTCCATGTGCGAAATAGAATTTTACTCCATCAATTGTTATTTCATGTGAAGGTTTCCCTAAGTATTCCTCATAGACATTAAGACCCACTTGATTGAATATTCTATATTCATGATTGCCTAAGCAATAAGCGACCACATTGATTTCCTTTGTGATTGTCCTTATCCAGCGTAATTGAGCTTGGGGCTGTAAATCATTCTCGAATTGCATCCCATTAGCAAGACCAGCGTCTATCAAATCACCCATGAGAATCACCTTAGCTCCTCGCCAGTGCGTTTTGGCTATTTCTTTCATTTGCTCAGGTTTAATCTCACCTTGACCTATATGCCAATCTCCATTTAATACCACACGACTCATTCTTCTCCTCCAATATATTTATTCAAGTCAGTTTGGGATAAAATATCCTCTATTTCTTTTAGAGGAGCGTAAAACCATTTATTTAGGATGCTCTTATAATCTATTTCAGGAAGGTCATCAATTATATCCTCATGAATAGCCAAATAGCCGATAGAACTATCTTTGGTTGGGACAATAGGAAGCTTCTCGCCAGCATAATACGGTATCCGATACAATCGTAGTCTATTCTTAGCAGCCTTGAGATGAGAAGTTTGCACTTTAGGCGAAACCGAAGAGAGGCGTATCCATTCTGCTATATCCATTATGTTTTGCTTCTTTATTTCTTCCTGCACTCGAGACTTTAACTCTCGTAATTCTTTCCATTCATTCTTGAGTATATACTCGTAAGCTGACATGAGAGCATTCCTGATATACATGGGACACGATGTTCTATTTACCACTGTTCCTGTTATTTTCAACTTGCCATCTTTTGTAATCCCGAAATAGTTCTTCTTTTTATCGTAAAGAAATAGAACGTCAAATTCCTTATCTATATCGAGATTAAACTCTTCTCCCCATGTTTTGTGTAATTCCTCATTTAGTTCATTCATAATCTTTATGGGCTCTGGATGAATTATCATTAGGGCATCAGTATCCCCAGCTAATATAGGAATGCCTCTGTCTTCTACTCGTTTCCAGATGTAAGTTAGTAGCTTCCTCTCATAAGCAGTGACCTCAGCTGCCAGCTTTCTATTATAAAATCTCGACTTTGAATACCCGAGTATCCCTATGCAAGCATTGAGCAGGAACTTATACGAGGTGTTCCATATTTGACTCCGAGTGTCTCCTCGCTCTTTGTATAATTTCTTATATTCAAGCCTTCTTTCAAATAGTTCCCGAATGGTCTCAGTAAGAATGCCTGGATTCCTTATGTCCCTATCAGGTGAGATATTAAAGTGCATGACTATGGACGGATAGAGCGAGGTAAAATCTAACACAGTAATACCTCGATGCAAACCTTTTTGAGGTTCTCGAACCAATGCACCCTTATATTTTTGATGCTTTACTCGTCCTTTATTGGGCAACACATACTTATTGTGATATCGTTTTAGCAAATACGCTTCGATGATGCTACTCCTATTCATGATGTCTATGGTATTGAGAGGAACAAGATTTTGGAAAGAGAAGACCAACTGAGAAAGCTTCAGCTTCTCGTCTATTTCCTTTGTGAGGGTTACGTCCTCTATACAGTGAAGGAGTTCAGGCAAAGATGGGTCTTTCCTTCTTCCAAGCACAAGATAAGCAACGTGATCAAGGAAATACCGTCCTCCTCGTTCGCCAAACTCCCGATATGCTCTCATTAAGTCAAGAGGTTGGCTCTCTTCTATTGTCAACTCATCATGATATTTGCGAAACACGCTTTTGTCTTTAGCACGATTATACATGTAAATTAAATCGAAGCGTGATGAATTCCATCCAATTATCACATCGAAATCTAATGTCTTACAAAACGAGAGGAAGGACCTTAGGAGTTCTTCATCGTTGTCAAACACAAAGGCTTTAACACCTTCTATCGCATAATCACGTAATACGAAAGGATAGTGTCGCTGGGTGAAATTATCATAAGCATCAATTACAGTGATAGGGAGAGGAGCATGCTCAGTATCGAGAGAACCATTTCCTCTCTCCACTTCGATATCAAAATAGAGTATTCTTCTATTCAATCCGAATGTTAAGCCTGAATCTATTAGGTAACGGGTCAAATATGGTATATCAGACTCCATGCTAAAACTAACATTTCGTTTTCCCTTTTCAAGGTCTTCTATTGAATTAAAAGAAATTTTATCTAATGGCTTATCGTCATAGGAAACAAAACCACTCTCCCGTGAGACGTGAGGAAACTTCACTTCTTCATCTGGCTTTACATAAAAATAGGGATACTCTCCCTTTCGCACTGAATAAGCTACATTACGACCTTCCCTAAATTTTAACTTGACGGAGGGTCTTCTTTTCCGAGAACCAATTAAAGAAGCATTCACGAGTTCCATTTCAAAACTCCTCTAAGCTCTTTTGATATTTATCTCGACCCAATACTCTCTCCTGAATCATCTCACAATAATGTTCGGAAATCTCAATACATATCCATCTGCGATTATGCTTCTCACATGCTACTGCGGTTACACCCGAACCTGCAAACGGGTCAAGTATTAATTCACCTTCTTTAGGACTGCCTCGCAATAATAACCTCTCCCAAAATTTGAGAGGCTTAGGACATGGATGGTTATACGATTGGTTTTCCAAACCTGTTGCCTCTATAATATCGCTCCTCGCTCCAAGTCCTTGAGTTAAGTATGGGTCCTTGCCATACGCAAGTATCGGTTGCCATTGAGCAAATCCCCACTTGCCTCTTGAATTCGTCGTTTTATATATCCAAGCGAGAATCCAGTATGGCTCTGGATAAAGAGAAATGTTAGTGATACCACAGGTGAGCAGGACAACCTTTGCTACTCGTTTAGCTTGTGGCATGAATTCCCGAATGAGAGGCTTGAGGTTCTCTTTGGTATCTTCATAATTATCGTATTGCTTCCCTAACGCGTAAGGAGGATCCGTCAATATTAAATCTACACATTTATCGGGAAGAGTCCTCATGATTTCAATACAGTCCCCGAGAAGCATCACTCCTTGATCTGTATGAAAATAATGATATTTGCTATTTATTAGCCTTCGATATAATTTATCCCAATCAGTTTCCTCAGTCATCTTGAAGTTCTCTCATTTGCACATATTTAGCACAGAACAAAACTTTTCATTTCGGATATATTTATATAGGCTTGAACAGAAAAATTTGCACTACGCTTATTTATGTGCATCTCATGAGAAATTTTCAATGTTTCATTGAACATATCAGACTTGTCTAACACGAATCCCGTGAATAGACTTTAAAGCTTCTACTCGAGACTTCACCATTTCCTCATTATCTCCGACTACACGAACCCAAATACAGTCCAAACGATCTCGTCGGTCTGCCAGTGTGTCCTTCCCGTCAAACCAGCTATCTATACTTAGAAGATAGAAGAGTCGAATCTTGCTAATCAGATCCGCAACATTAGCATAAAACTTTATCATGCTATCCATCATAAAGAGAGAAGGTCGAGTTTTTCATGTAATTCTTCGGGAGTTAATTCGCCATGCTTTCTTTGAAACTCTTCTACCTTCTTGGGAAGTTCTGGATCTGACCAAATCTCGTCCAGAGTCTTTTCTATTTCCCTTATCTTCTTCATCCTTTGGGATGCCATATCTTCTTTCATTTCAATCTCCCTCCTTCTTAGAAAGACAATTTCTTAAAATCCTATCCTCTCTATCACAGAAGGTTCTCTTCCCAGTTTCGTCTGTGCAACTAAGGGCTTGAGTCTCTGATATGCTATCTCACAATATTCTTTGTTCAAGTCTATTTGAATGCTATTGAAACCCATTTGTTCAGCAACAACTCCGACTGTCCCTGTTCCTGCGAAAATATCCATTACAACTCCACTATCGTATCCAGCGTTACAATCATATCCCTTCCAGCCCAAAAAACGTTTAGCTGTTAGCCATCCCTTTTCTGGAACCTCTTGCATCACTACTCCCATGTCTTCTCTTGGTTTCTTATTACGCTTATTCTCACGAGGCTCTAATTGGATAGTCTCAAACTCCTTTATTTTCGGTCTTCCACACTTCCTACAAACGTATCGAGGACATCCAGCGAGAAGACAAGAAGACACAAGGCGAGTCGGGAACGCAGCGTAATGAGGTAAAGAAGAAGGCTCAAGATTAATGAACCACACGTTAGGACGATTAGCACCAGTCAATTCCCCTTGATTAACTCGCTCTGCGAAGTGCTGTGCTCCCGTGTGTTTAACGGCTCCTTGAACATCTCCCTTCGTTGGATTGTAAGCGTGCTTAACTCGTTCTTTTGTTGCTGCTTTGAGAGGAGTTCTAATTGCATCTTGGTCCCAGTAATACCGAGGACTCTTTGTTAAAACATAAACGGGTTCGTAAGAAAAGGAACATCTATCTTTCGCAGATGTTGGCATACTTGAGCCAATAGTTGAATTAGTCTTAGAAATCCACAACCTCTTCGTCCAAATTACACGATCCCTGAGAATAAATCCTAACTCGTCTATACATCTAATAATAAATCTTTCGTTTTGAAGAGCCATGCATTTAGATTTTACGCCTTCCTTTGTAATGTCAGCATAAAATTCAGCGGCACTCTTGCCTTTATATCTTAATTTATGCCCTTTGGGATAGTGTTCTGATTTGTGTCCTGTTCCCGTTCCACCATAACAATCTCCATGGTTCCAAAATATAACTCCCGTCTTTTTCAGAATTCGCTTCAATTCTCTCATTACATCTAATAAATGCTCAATATATAAATCCAGCGTAGGTTCCAATCCTATCTCCTTAGCTTTATCTGGGTGATCATCAGGCAAATACGAGCGCAGAGACCAGTAGGGAGGTGAGGTAATAACTGTATCCACACTTTCGTCAGGCAACTTCTTTAGGACATCCAACACATGCCCACAAATTATCGTATGCTTCATTTCTGTTCGGGAATCTTGATAAAGTAAAGGCTATAACAAAATGGACAATAAAAATAGCCACACTCCAATCTTACTAATTCCGAACCACAAACTGGACACTCTAACATTTGTGCTTTCTCCACTTACATAATTTAGGAATGCAATATCCCTGTTTCCTAATAGTGCCACATGACGGGATTTTATAATTTTTGTTCCGTATCTGGTTAATTTGATACGCTGTCATCTCCTCATCCCAGTCTTCCCAGCAATAACTCTTTGCCTCCTCAATCATCTCTGTATCACTCTTGCCCTGAGCTATTCTTAGTGCTGCCCACCCAAACCTTATGAACTGTGATGGATGTCTTTCCCTAATGAAATATTCAATGCAAGGACGATAGAGTTCTTGAGGAATATCTTGAGGAATAGAATGAAACACGTGAATCTCTTCTCCATTAAGCAAATCAAACGGATTCACAAACTTGGTTATTTTCTGTTTTATGATTCTTACTCGGCGATTCAATTCTGGATAATAACTCCCTGGAAGACGTGCCAAGCCATTAACTATACCATCGGTGATATCGTCATAATGCTCAATGCCAACAGAATCTATAACATAATCAGAAATGCATCGAAATGCATTAGAATCCATTGCAACAGGTGAAAGATGAATATAAAAATGATAACCTCTTTTTGGTTCTGCTATGGTAAAAGAGAGATTATGATATTTAGCAAAATCCTCAAGTTTCGTTATCTCCCGTTCTGCTGTATTCTTTTTGCAATCGAAATCATAAAAGAGATACAAGGGGAATGCTCGCCTATCTTGAAACATACTGATGCTTCCATATAGAGGCTCTTTTTTCATTAGATATTTCGTGATTTCAGAAGACGAATAGACTGGGAATTGTTTGAGGTCTGCTTTTGCTATCCTACGATAATAGCCGTGAGGAGTGTAATAGAACAATCCGTAATTCATTGGAAATGTGATTCATATTCCGCCCTTTACAACGAATGTTCCTAAATTATCAGCGACATCCTCAGCTGAGTCTAAGACCTGTTCTAATCTTTCAAGTATCTCTAAAAGAAGTAATCGCTCACCTTCGTCTCTGAAGTCTCGTCTGACTAAACGAAGAAGCCAGTCTCTGTATAGCTCATCACCTCTATGTTCGCAATAATTGATACCTTCAATACGCTTCTCAAGTTCCTCTTGATTTTTCACGACATCAGAAAGGAGGACAACCGAAGTATAAATATCTAAGATAGTCAATTCAAAAACGGGCACAAACTCATTCTTCATCAATAAAGCGAGAGAATTCGGCTCTATATTCGCTATCCTCCATGCAGAGCCCTCTACATTATCAATGATGTTATCGAGATTGTGTAAGAACACTTGAATGTCTCCTTTTTCTTCCGTTACTCTTGTGTGATCGCAGAGAAGTGTTACATTTAAATCATGAATTTTCTTGTCTGCTTCTTCTTCTAACACCTTAATCCTCTCCGCTGTTTTTAGTGGATGTTCATCCTCTCCTAAACGCTTCAAAGCGTCTATACTCTTCTCGATTATTACAACTAAATCTTGAATTGATTGAAGATACATTTCTGTTCTTCTCGGCACGAAATACTTTGTGAATGAAAACACTCTCTTTAGCATTTAATTTCTCTCACCTCTCCCGGATTTATAAATAACTTTCCTTTCTTCACCTCTTCCTTTAATCTTTTCAATCCTAATTTATAATAAGCCAAATCTTTCTCTATTGCTATTGAGTTCCTTCCAAGAGACTCTGCTACTACGCTCGTGGTAAACATTCCCGCAAACGGGTCTAATACTATATCGCCGGGAAAGCTCCAATACTCCATAAGTTCTCTTATCACTTTGCGAGGCTTGAGAGTAGGGTGGTTATACCTTCTTCGTTCGTCTCCAGTAGAAGGTGTAGCAAAAATATAATCTGGATGCTCTTTAAGAGACTTATTAAAATGATGTTTGTTTCCTTTCTGACGAGTTGCGATTATAAAGCACATCGATGCGTTACACCAAACGTTACTTCTAAACATTGGGAGATAAGAAGGAGAAATCCAGACTCCTATATTACGAATATGACTTCCTTCTTTCTCTATCACCTGCATTGTCTGCTCAGCTAACCGCTTACCCGTAAATGTTATGAGGACACCACTTCGTTCCTTCAATATCGGTAAAGCGAGAGGAATCCAATCCTCTGGGAATATTTCATTCTTATCCCATTGACCAAAATCTAATGAATACTTCCGATTGTCCATATTGAGAGTTGTTTCTTGAGAAATGTTAAAGGGTGGATCGGTTAGAATCAAATCTACGAAGTCCTTAGGCAATAAAGAAAGTATTTTACGACAATCTCCGTGAATGACATAATGTCTGATTTTATCTTTTGGGAATTCCAGCTCTATCATCTTCCTCATAAAAGAAATCATGGATGCGTTTCTTGACAGGAGTATCTGCCTCTCTTGACTCTTCTATGACTTTTATGAGGCTCTTGGATTCCTTTAGGAGGTTCTCAGCTGTAACATTACCAATACGAGGAACACACATTAGGCATGCTACTCGTAGTGAATGAAGATTGGCATTGCTTTTGGATACTTTCAAGTCCGCTGTTCTTGGCGGTGAGACTTTCTGCTTCTTTTCTATCATCATAGCAAGATATTTGAATGCACTATTCAGCTTTGCAAACTCAACGATAGGAATGCCCATCATCATGACTGAAATCTTAGAACCCTCCACCATTGAATTTGTTATGCCTCGTCGTGAGATTGTTTCTCTCCAACTGAATTCATCACCTTCAAGCAATAAAAAGGGATGAGCATAATTAGTTTTCATTACATATAAATTTGTCCAAAATGAGGGACGTCTTGCTGAGGTGATGAAATCAGATGGAGTCTTCCTCTCAATTATGATGTCCTCGTATTGAATGTCTCCCACTTCAAGTTTGCTTCGCCTGACCTTAGTGTCCTTTAGTGTTTGAACTGCTATTTCATATACATGCTTGGGCTCTCTTGTATCAACTATAACCTCACTCATCTATACATCGGGTCTGGTTTAGGAGTAGAATTAGAAGGAGGAGTCACATTAGGAATATCATCAAAAGTGAATAGCTCGTCTAATGCCTCATCCTCCTCAAACAACTCTTCTATTAGTTCCTCTAAGAAATTATCAATCGCATCATTTTTCGTTTCTATGTCAAGGTCATTTGTGAGTTCTTCTAAACAGAGAAGTAATGCTGCTCTTGCAATTGTAGGATTAGTTTTTTTCAGTCTCGAAAGAATAGAATTTGCTAATTTCTTAGCTGAACTTGTCTTTTCTTTAGAAGTAATGACTGTGCCGATGGCAGCACTCACCTTTTCTAAATCAACTTTCATTCCAATTACCTCACATCGTTCATCACTCGAATTATACAAAGCCATAATCCTTCTTTAGAGGTAGTTGATGCCATTTACTCTCCAGCTTGCCTAAATATCGTCTTCTTCTTATCTGCTTATATAGTGTCTTCTCGTCTGTTTCAACCTTAAATGAGGGAGTTCGCATTTGAAGGACATACTTGGCGTTGTAAGCCAGAGTGTCTCCTCCCCAGATTCTCCCCTCATCGAACTTATTCGCTTTATCCTGAGACTGATGCGAAACCACTATAATGGCAATATCAGTTTCATCGAGAATTAGGGAGAGTTGACCGAGTATTCGTGAGATAACATCAGCTCTGGCACCGAAGTTCTGACGTGCGCTTCCTATTGCACCTTTAATGGGTGTAGTTATTGAATCAAGCACCAAGACTTGAGACTTGTGCTGTTTGATATATTCAAGGACAGGAAATCTCTCTGTGGCAGAAATGTTACTCTCAACTTTACCTGCTTTGCCCTCACTTCCTTTCGTTATCAGCTGAATGTTTAAGCCCAGTGCATTTCCTAAAGAATAGAGAGATCGACAGTTTAACTGAAATGGCTGATAGAACTTCTCTCCGAATCGAGGCTGGAGGAAAGTGGTAAATGCTTTAGGGTCTCCTATTTCAGTATTGATTATCACGCTGTTCTGCTGACACGCTAATTGATACGCTAATAAGGACTTGCCTGAGTTGGGACCGCCGAAGAGGAAAAGCATTTCATTTTGCGTCAATCCTCCGTCAACTAATCCGTCAACCACTTTTGAATCAAACTTGAACATTTCCACTACTCCAGCAAAGATAAAATAGAAAGAGAAGGAGGAGTTATAGTTCCTCCCTTTGCCTCTGGATGTCCTCCAACCACCAATTCAATTTTCTTTTCTTCGGCTTTGGCTCTGAGTTTCTCCTCTAACCAAGTAGAGAGGTCTCCTCGAATAGAGAATGCTCCCGTCTCGGTATTCTGAATAAGAATAGTCTCTTGCATATTCCTTGATAATTGAGTGGCTATTCTTCCTTCCACTGCAATATCAGAGGATATCTGACCTATCAATACGTCATTCCATTCAACGAGTTCTAACTCCTGAAGGATTGAATTGACCCTTTGTTTCAATATCTGTTTAGCCTCTAAACATCTTGGATCATTAATGACGTCAATCGGAGACTGTGCTTCCTCAAGAACATCCCACGCATCGAACTCTTGCCCTAACCTGCAAAGAGCGTTCACACCAGAGGACAAGAGATGATACAGTCGCAAATGAAATGGGACGTTCTTATAGCCGTAAAACTTCGTGTGTCCCGTCTTCAAGAGGGGACAAGTATCCCACACTTCTGAAGGAATTGAATAGGGTTCCATATCTCCAACCGCTCCAATGGCGGTAATCCACCACTTCTCTGTGGGAATCTTGTCCTTATAATTCTTGAAGACAATCACGGCTGTCGGAGTATTATCGAAAATCAATTCATATTTCCGTTCGCTCGGGTGATTAGGATGGTGGTCTATAACGAGTCCCTCAAAGGAAGGACTTGGATGCATATCTAAAACAACAGTAGAACCCTCTGCTATATTCCCAAAGTCTCTTATTTCTACTGTATCTTCTCCGTTAGCTAAAGTATAAAGATAAGCTGCGGAGAGTCCGTCCGCATCGTGATGAGTTGTTATCATTTCTTTAGCTTCAACCCATTCTTTCCTAGTGAGTATTCTCTTCCTTTCATAGAGGTCAAGACTTCCTTTATGCTATCGAAGTCTTCGCTTCCTATCTCCAATCCAACTTTTAGCGCCAACTCATCTATATTTGCGTAGGTTTCCCCTTCACACTGCTTAAGTGCTTCCTTAATCTTCTTCTCTAACTCTCCTGTCTCTTTGATATTAACATTCCAGCTCTGGTTTCCTTTTCTCTGCATAGTGAATATCAAATCAGCCCACTCTTCTGGCTTCTCTATATCTCGACCACTATCTTCTATTGCCTGTCTTATTGCTCCTACTGCACTCTCACTCACCGAGAGGACAGCAACGCTATCTTCTTCCATAGCATATATGAATGTCTCAAGGACACCATTCCGAAGCTTTTCATTTACTTCTCTGCCAGCTAAATCTGCCTCGCCAGGGAAGTATCGCACCCATTCGCCTTTATCCAGCTCTATGCCTTCGGGGGTCTTCCCGGCTTCAAAACGGAACGTTACAATCTTCTTATCATTCTGCCCAAAGAATATCACTGGCATAGAAGTCTTGACCTCACCCATCTTAACTACTTCTGGCATTTATTCATCACCTCCTTTTAATTTATCATGTTCTTTGAATAACTCTAAGAGTTTAGTCTTGTATGCTGCTTTGAGAGCTCCTTCGTGAATGTGTAAGAGTTTCCGGGGTGCTGGATTCCCTCCAGTAAGTTCTCTTGCTTCACAGAGAATTGAATAGTCGAATATATTCATAATGTCTTGAATTATGTCTGTCTGGGATAAATCTCCATTAAAGAGGTTCGCAATAACGTGTTCAAGAGTTTTCCTTTTGTCCCTATTTTCGGCTTCGATCGCATGAGAAAATATGCTTATTATTTCATCTACTATTTCTTCCATCTTCTTAACCTCCTATTATTTTAAAGAAGTAGATTGGAATGACTTCCTGATTTGTCTTTGTGTTCGAGAAGAAAAGAACCATCGCAACCACGATTTCTTTTTATGATGCACACCGTTAGGAGGTAGGCGACCATATCTGTTTTTCAGGAAACGACTGATAAATCTCCATTGGTCTTCAATTTCTAAAATTTTCATCCCCAATATATCCCTCTGTTTTAGGAGTTATGGATTGAACTATCGAAGTCAATCTATTATTTCTGATTCCGACTTTGCAAAGATAAGTTCTTTGATATTTTTCGCATTCTCCTTCGGCTTCGATAAATCCCAATTTAATATCCTCGTTAAGAAGTATAGTGTCTCCGGGCTCCAGATAATCATACTCTCCGATGTGGGACGTATAACATTCAAGTCTATCATGCTCTTCAGAACATAAAGGACATTTGTGAGGAATAAGAAGAATCAATCGTCCCATGGTTCTCTCTTCTCGTAGATAACATAAAAGATGTCTCCATCTTCATGAGGAACTATCTTCAGTGATATAACTTTAACTTCTGGATCATTGAGGAGCCTTTCCACTAAACTCAAGTGGTTAAAAGCTCGTATTAATTTCATTCCTCCGTCCCATGTTCTTCCCGAAATTTGTGAATGGTGATGATATAATTGCTTCCATCATCTCTTCATCACCTCTATAATATGCTTCCATAAATTCTTGCTCCGCTTTCGCATCTATTTCCTCTTGGTGAGCCTCACATGGATTTTGCCCTCTTCTCACATAGTTCTTGGAACTTCTCTGGAGACAATTTACACCTTCTCTCTTTTGGGTCCTAGAATCTACATTTAATCGGGAAATCACAGCTCATTTTCTCTCACCTTCATCCAGCATTGCCTTCCAGTTTCTTTCTCTAATCGCTTTCATTAAACCACTAAGCTGATTCCACTTGATAGCAATAAGAAATCCCAAGAGAATCAGAGCTAAGCCATAGTATTCATGACCTAACAGTTCAAGATCAAAGCCTCCAAATCGTATGAAATGCTCCCAAAGTAGGAAGTTTCCCACAGCCAGTAATGCACCCGAGATAAGCCAACGATAATATTGAAGACAATGTTCCGAAAAAGAACTCTCTCCTGTCATTCGATATTTACTCTCTTTATTGCTACTATTTCTTAGATCAGTTCCTTTTCAATCTCTTCCGCTTCTTTCGTTGAAAAAATACTTCCAAATATCTCTCTGAATAGCCAATGATTGTATTCAATGTTTTTGTCTTTTAAAATCGTAATATATGTCCCTGTTAATCTGTCATATTTCCAATCGATAGGGAACTGTTCTTCAGCAAACAAATTAGGTTTATCTTTGTATCTTAGATAAAGCTCACACAGAGATTTAATTCGTTCTCTATACATATCTACGATAAGTTTAATATCTTCAACTATGGGAGATTTCTTGTAATCCTTCCAAAACGCTGAGAAGTCTCTTTCATTGAAATTTTTGTGCTTTAGAAAGAACTCTTTCATTATGCTATCAAAATTTAAATCTGAAAATTCAGTCATCTTCCCCCACCACATATCTGCTGGAAGAGAAGTGGTAGTTATCGAATTCTCGTCTTTGTCTTCGCTTTTTCCACTCGGTAGTATCGTCTTAGGTTTACAGTATCCCGTTGCTGTAAATCCTTCCTTCAGTGCAAGCCTCTTAGCTATAACTTCTATCAAATCCAGGAGCTGTGCTTCACTTAAACATGCATATTCATGACCAATAGTGAATTGGATACATCGCCTATTTTCTTCAGGACCTACAAATGCAGTCAGCGTTAAATCTTTAGCGTCATCGAAACCTTCCTTCATTGTCCTATACATTCTAATATCACAACTCATACATCCTCCTCATGAAAGCATACCTTGTTTCTTATTTCACTGAAAGTCATTTGAGAAATTTCTTCTTCACTCATTCCCTCTCGGTAATGATAGTAATATTTTTCGGGGCGTCTTTGATGAGGAGAAAGCGTAACACTTATCGCAAATGCTTTCTCACCTTTCTTAATGACAGAGCCGCAGACTTCGCAAGTATGCCTCCTTCTCGTCCTTATTAATTTTATTTTTCTTTTCATTCTCTTCATTTCTTTCTCCCAATTTTTAAATCCTTAACTTGGCAACCAAAATTTCTCCCTCCAATATTATCCTTGCACATTAGGAGTTGTGGAGTGTGGGAGTTGTCTTGGTTCGTTCTTATCATAACAGAAATATGCCTAAGACCCATCATAGATTTCTCACCATTTGCACATATCCTTTGCTCACGCAAATTTCATCACCAACCTAATATTCCTCTATTCCTCAAGTATAAAATTTAGTTATATCGCATCTATGTTGATCTGGTGCAAAATCTACATGAAGTTCTTGATAATATCTTCGGACGAATAGAAGGTTAGTATTCCAATCGCCGTTTCGTAGGTTTCATTTTTCCTTTCGTCATGAAAAATAATTGCTCCCTTTGTAGGAGCAGTTCGTAATTCGCCATCCGTAAGAGGGACAATCTCTGTTGTTACTTTCTTGAGCCTATTATACAAGCATTCATTATAGATGGAATGAATTTCAAATTTAAAAATGTTCTTTTTCTCTCCCTCTTCGTATGCAGCGTGAATTTCCCTAATAGGAAAGATAAAGAAGGAAGTCTCTAAACTAAGAATCAATGAGGCGTTAATGCTTCTTATGGAATATGAAGGGGGAATGCAATCAGAAGGTCAAGAACTTGACGGTAATAAACTGAATATAAAAACTTCTTCGAGAAAGGAAGATAATAGTTGTCCCACATTTCGAGATTAGAAGAGTTCTGTTGGAAAAAGAATTCAAAAGATGGAGTAGCAAAGAACACTATTCCCATTTTACATGAACTCCCTAATGATTTCTTCAGGTGAATAGATGCTCAGCATTCCGACTCCCATTTCGACGGCTTCTTTCTTATTCTCCTCTTTTTCATCATAAAAGACTATCGCTCCTTTTACGGAATGACAAATTCGCATCTTTCCATTTCCTCCTTTTAATAAGAAATTACAGTTAACCATCTTTATTATATTATTATATATTTTATTATTATAAGTAGTAAAGAATTGGACTGTTTCCCTATATAAAGTAAAGACCTTGTTAAGGGGAAGGAGAAGAATTGAATTTTTTAAGTTTAATATCAGCATGGTTTTTTCGAGGCAATACCTTTCAGATACATTTTTAGAAACTGGGATCGTTTGGTGATGAATCTTTGAGAGAAATTTCTTGGAGAAAGGGAGAAAACTTGCGTCGTAAATCACAAGATTGGAATCAATCCTAAAGAAAAAATAAAGTTCCCTTGAAAAGAAGAGTATAGGTTTCATTTATAAATACCTCCCCAAAATCTCTTTTGGCGATAGGACACTCAGCAAGCCACTTCCTATTTCAACAGCTTCCTGTCTTTCATTTTTATTATAATAAATCAAAGCTCCCGTAATGGGACAACGCATTACTATCTCCCAGATTTTCCTGTTCTTCATTCGCCTATGCCCATCTACTAAGAATTGACCGAGTTCATCAGCAGAGTCTTGATAACTCCCCATGACAACACTAATTCCCACACGACATCGAATACATTCCACAGGACGTGACAGAACTTCAGAGTCCTTGTTGAGAATGATAATTGCAAACTCTGGATAGGTCTCGAACTTAGACGGAAGAGAGACTTGACTCATAGGGACTTTTCTTTTATAAAAATAAATTTGAGAAACGAACCGTTTAGAAGGAAGATAGAAATAATCAATGATTAAAAGTCTGTTACGGCGCTCAAATCTAAATACTAAACTCCGAGAATAAAACGGGATTATCCTCATTTCCTTCCTAATAAAGTTAATATGCTTACTCCAAGATTTCTTATTTCCTCTAAATCTTCGCCGTCTATTCTTTTTAAGATTACCGCTCTAAAATCCCACAGTTCGTAATAAGAACCCCAATCTGGAGAGGAAAGAGGAACGTTTTTTGGACAACTTCTCAATATAGCTCGAATCATTTCCTTGTATTCTTCTTTGGAGAGTATAACACAGTGAATATCCGCCATTCGTGGTCGTCTTTCTTTCTATAATAAGAGTCATAATAAATCTGTATTTGTTCCAATTGGCTCAAAAAGTAATCTTCTCGAATTTGGAGTATTAGATAACAATGTTTCTGTTTCATCTTCTCTTCTCCTAAAGTTTCAAGCCTATGAATAAAAGACTGGGAACTCCACATGTATCCTAATTTAAGAGTGAATGTCTGCTGAGTAGTGAGAGGATGAGGAGGGAGAACTATAAATTCGGATGGTGTCGAGATGATTATCATTTCCATAATGCGAGATAGCTAATTCCTATGTTCTTAATGTCCTCTAAACTCTTTTCTTCTACTCTCAGTAGTATTCCCTTAAAGTCCCAAAGTTCTACGCTCCATTTCTTAATCTCCCGAAATCTCGCTCCATGAGATTTGAAGAAGAGAATCCTCGCTAACTCATTCAATTCTGCTTGATCAACTTCACCTATATCAAATCCAAATTCTTTAAGCCCTTGGTGATAATACACTCTTAATTCGCTATTTAGTATTTTCCCTACGAAATATCCTGCATTCCACTTTAGAGAAGGAGGCTCATAATAGTCTTTCAGTTCACAAACTATGAAATAATCAATTAAAGAACTAGAGAAGATTTCTTGGGAGAGCCTTGTTAAGTCCCTGTTCCATCCTAAAGAATACACCTTGATTTTTATTTCATTCTCCTTGCGATTTGCGCTTAATTCGGCTCTGTATCCATAAATGGGAATCACTTCATTCATTTTCGTTTAAAGAAAGTAAAGCTACTCCAATATTAAATAATTCTTCTTTCTCTTTATCTTCCTTTACGACAGGGAAAACAATTCCCGTCCAATCACGATGAATATGAAGGTGGTTCATTAGCCCCTCCATACGGGCAGAAAAGCATTCAGTTGTAAACGGAAGCAGGGAAAGAACGAGGTACTGATAAAGAATCGGAGCGGAAGGAAGAGTGAAATTTCTTTCGATATGTCTTTCAATACGAGAACAATAAAATGGCAAATATGCTTCCTCTCGGTGAAGTAAACATATTGCATCCTTTCCTTTCTCATAGGATATAATTGAGAAGGAATGTAGGATAAAAGTAAGAGTAAGTGAGAAATCACATTTGCCTAAATTATGTGAGAACACCTCTGCATTCATTAGATGTCCACCAAATCTGCATGTTAGCATTTTGTTAGATACAAATAACCCATAGCTATTTCTCTAAGTTCTTGAATGCTCTCATCCTCTTCTTGTGTAATCAAAATACTTTTGAATGGAAGGAATGGAGTTCTCATCCATCCTTGTTTTGTATATTCTCTCAGGATGTCTGTTAGTTTTATCACACACTCACAGTCAACACAATCAAGGCTCCAAACTCCATCGATGAAAGGTAATTTCTCACTCAACCATGCATAAGAACTTCTTAATCTAATATTTGCCACAGCTTGAGTTGTTTCACAAGGAATCAGTTTTATTTCTTCCACAGCAAATAAGGGTGAAAATAACAATCTTCCACAGAAGTCATAAGGCTTAAAGAGAAAATAGAGATCATGTTTACCTAACAAAGATTCGATTTTCTCTACTTCTCTGCGTACTAAGAATGAAAATATTGTAAAAGAATGATGCTTATTAATCAAGAAGACACCATTCACAGTGCGAGTATCCATCATGCACTCCGTCCCTTTCCTCCTTCATAGAATATCATTCTTCCGAAAGGAAGCTTACGATGTGAATTGCGATATCTTTCGGGAACAAGCCACACAACGGGAATATCGGGAGATTTGTTCGGTGGAGTTCCGAATGTATCGGTGATATAGATTAAACCTCGCAATTCAGGATGGTGCTCCATTTCATTAAATACGGGTCTGAAATCAGTTCCTCCTCCGCCTTGCCATTTAATGCTATCGAGTTCTTCGGGTTCATGGATTATTCGCTTTTCATATAGTCTCGCATCGCATTGTAATAAAAGAATTTCGAGCTCACCTCTAAAATAGCTAAATAGAAACTTCATTCCAGCTTTAAACTCAGATAGCAATTCCTTATCTATGGACCCACTCGTGTCAATAGCTACACCTATGTGCAACTTACTCCGATATCTAATGGGAGGCATCAGGACAGGTGGATATCTCCTCTTGTTTATTCTCTTAAAGTCTGGCTGACTATAACTCTGTTCGAGCACAAAAGAAGAAATGATTTCACTGATAGGAAAAGGAGGATATAGCATATCCTCAACTTCTTGATGTAAACCTTTTGGGAGGGTTCCCTGCAAATAAGCTCTTAATAGTGATTGCTTCAATATCTGATTCATTGTTTCTGCCTTCTTGTGCTTCCATGTTTTGTGAGATTCTAATCGCTTTGATTCCTCTTCGCTTAGTGATATTCCTTGCATCTCTTTAAGAAGTTCCTTGTATATCTGCTCAAATGTCATCCCGTCGAATCGTGAATCATATAGCATACCGAGATTCAAACGATTGAATTCTTCCTTAATTATTGAATTAACGGCATAATCGGCTGCCATATTTGCTATCTGCCACTGAAATTCATTCTGAGCTATCTGCATTCTTGAATTCCCTAAATGATGTAAAAGAATATGCAAATACTCATGCGCAAAATCTATCATGAGTTCTTGGGGAGTAGCTTCATTTAAATACTTACCATTTACGTAAATTTGCTCTCCATCCGTGCACGCTGCTTGAATCTCTTCTCCTTCAACTTCATAGGGCGGAGGAAGCACAACTACTGGAACGCCAAGTATCCCAGACCAGAACGGTTTCTCTCTTAAAAACATAAATTTAGCTCTTCGGATTTTCTTCTCGTTCATATTACCATCCATAATGGTAAAAGCACATCCCAATCATCTTCCTCGTCCTCATGCCTTTCTTTTTCTTCAATCCACTGTTGTTCACATTCTTGAGAACAGAACCAAGGACCCTCGTATTTTCCTAATCGGAAATCTTCTTCAATCTCCTTTCCATAAACCGCACATCTTTTCTTCATTCCTCCACTCCGTCTATGAGTCTTAACGTCCAAAGAAGTGCTTTCTCTACTCCTCTCCAAAATGGAGAATCGTCATGATTTCGAGCGTATTGGAGCATCTCATTAATTTCCTCTTCGCTTCTGAGTTGTTGAATTGTGATATTCGGAAAGGAAAAGAACGAATCATCGCGCTCTTTCACCAAGAGAATATCTCCTGGTCTCCAACCAAACATTCGTTTCGATTCTCTTAAGGGAGGCATGATATTGCTGCACTAAAATGACTCTTGATGATAGTAGTTATAAGGTATGAAGAGAAGATTGCTATTCCTATTACGAGGGCTAAGAGGTATAGCACTATCCACTAATCGCTTTCTTCATTCATCCTTTACCTTTATGACTTTCCAGCCATTCAATCTCGCCTCATCCAAGAAATCAATTAGCGTCTTTTCTATATTTCCTGTAACTACAAAACCGAGATGAAAATTATCGTAATATCCTTCTCCGTCTGAGTATTTCTTAAATTCAATTTTGCCTTCGAGCTGAACATTCCTATATTTATCCAATGCTTTAAGGACCTCTCCAACTTTATATGTTTCCGTTCCAATTCTTACTCCATTCTTTATCAATTCTATATCCTCGGTCATTATACACTTTCCTCCTATTTGCACATATTTGCGATATAACAAAATTTCTATATCTCCGAATAGTTTTTACCACTTTAAGGATAAAATTTGCGTGAGCCTCATCTATGTGCATCTCATGGGAAATCACGATGAGGTCGAGGACTGATTTTCTGAATCCCCAAGAAGTTGGGTGGAGAGGAATTCCACTCATCCATAAGTAATGCGCCAATGATTATGAACAGCATTCCTAAGAACAATTGAAATTCTGAATCATGCTCTACCACGCAAAGAACTGTTCCCCAAGCTATTAAAATTCGTCCTATACACTGAAGGAATGTCATGCTTCTGAGTTATCTAATTCAGTAAGAAAAGAACCGAAGACTATCAGTATGCCTCCTAAGCCAAGTCCTATATTTGGATGAATGAAGCTGAGTACTACTCCAAGATATATCCCAAAATAGGATGCTATTCTTCCTAAGTAAGCAGGAGCTCCCATTATTCACTCACCAATGGCAGGATTTCTTTACCTATATTTTTCATTAGTTCTCTAAAGTTCTCATCGCTCAACATCTTACCGAACATTTCTGATGGCATGGCATTCTTAAAGTCCACAAGAAATCCAGCTGCTCCTTCAACATATCCACTATGCGATGGATCACTCATTCCTCTTTCCCAAATTGCCCGAAGATATTTGAAGTATGCTTTGCAATAACTTTCTTGCTTCTTCTTGTTCTTTTCATTTGCTATCGTCGATAAGAGGGTTTGAACTGTATATGTGAGAACATCGTATTCATCTGGTATCTCGCTGGTATCGCCCTGAAGAATCTTCTGAATATCGGGTATCTTGTCTCTTAGTTGTGTGAACGCCAGGAACTTCGCTGCAATCGAGGCGCCTATTGAACCACTCAAGTCCTCAACCGATGTCATCCCTTGCCTCATCAACTTAGAGACTCGTTCCCATCCACGTCCACAAGTTACTTTTTCCTCTCGATTGTCAGGCATGTGATAGAGGTCTTCTGGATGCGCTGAGAGATATGCTATGACATCAGGAGATATCCGATTTCTTAATGCCCACGCTCGCCATACATCTATGTCAGGTTCGATGTTCATTTCGTGTAATCTTGCCTCGAGAGGAATCTCAAGGTCTACTACTCTTGCACCATGTATTCGTTTGTTCCCAGTCCCACATACTAACATACCTTTAGGAAGATCTAAGTCTCCTATCCTAAAGTCATAAAACACCCTGTATAACGATTTTTGGAGCCATTCGGAGGCATGATTCAGCTCGTCAAACACAAGAATCCCCTTAAAGTCATCAGGATACTTCGCCCACTCTGGAGGAAGCTGTCTTACTACCCCATTCTCTGGGTCAGGAACACACCAACCCTCTAAATCTGGCGGTTCAAGCGTAAGTAGCGATTTAGAGATATAAGCTATTCCCATCTCTTCTGCAACCTCTCTTATAATCGAGGACTTGCCAACTCCCGTCGGACCCCAGAGAATAAAAGGAATCCGCTCTTTATATAACTTCCTAATCTTCTCCTTCGCCTCTAACAAATTCATTTCTCCTCACCTTATCTTTCTCATTTAGGAGTTCATGAGTTCAATTTTTCATAATAACTCTTTAAATACTCCTTAATTGTGATTGTGTTTAGATATTTTGAACCTTCAATACCGTGCGCTATAACGTTTCCCCTTTCTTTCATGAGAGATTGTATAATCATGTCCTCAGCCAGATTAGTGAAATAAAGAACAGAATGAGTCTTCTGTCCTATCTCCCACGATGAGAGATAGGCATCTTCTAATGTCATTTCGAGTATGTTCTCAAATCCAACAAAAAGAAATTTATCAATGAAACGTAGTATTTGAGAAGCTATGCCTCTAAATATACTTGATATTGAAGCACTTTGTAGAAAAAGAGAGTGAACGGGCATTCTATGAAATATCCGATATCTAACATCTGCATCAATTATAGTCTCTTCTTTACTTTTATCAAAATAAATTGGAATAGTATCAAATTTCAGTGAGTAATACGGAAGAATTCCATGTGCGAATATCGTTGGGAATTCTGAAATCTGAGGATCTTCACAAAGAACTCTAGTCTCTCCATCCGACGTCTTAAATTGAATTGTCTTTCTGTTTAAAGGAAAATTCTCTCGTATCCCTTCAAGTACCCACATTATCAAAACAGGATTTGCATTAAGACATGAAATGATTTGGGGAATAAGTCCTCGAACAGCCTGAAGTGGATAAGATTCCATGTATTGAAGAAGATATTTTCGTTTCCGTCCTCTTTCAAAATATTGAGACTGGATATCTCGCATTACATTCTTATATTGCACAACTCGGTCTAAGATTCTATGTGTGAAAATCAGAAGATTTCTCGGATTTCCAAAATATTCCCGTATATTTTCTGTAAAATGAGGAATGGGAGTATAAGCTATCTCGGTCTCTTCACCTTTTTCTAAATGAATCATGTGAAATTCGATTTTTCCTCCCAACGTAATTTCTCGGATCTCCCAGAGCTCGTCCATTGAATCCACTCTTCTATCTCCCAGCACTCCTAATATGTATCGTGCTGGTATCCCTTCCCATAGTCGAGAAACATCAATGCTTTTCATTTCTATTCTTTCCTTCCTTTTCCCTGAGTTCTTGATTATATCGAAGCCATTGATAGAATATAAACTCTTGTGTCTCTTCCCAGTCCTTTCTTCTTAGTCTCATTTCTTCTTTTTTCTTCTTTATTATAATAATATTATTAATATAATTTAATTAATAAAGGATCCTACGTATTTTATACGTATAATATACGTTATGATCCCGATAGGAGAACTTTATACTTTAAAGTAAAGCTTCTCCTTAAACACGATAGGAATAATCTTGTGCTATTCTTTAGGAAATTTCGATAACCAAGTTAGATACACTGAATACGCGTGTCTTCCGAGATTATTCCAGAAGCACTCGTTAGCTTTGAATCGCAATATCTCATTTCCCAAGTCTTTTCGCGTTCCAGCCCCAAACACTTGAGGCTTGCCATTCCATTCCACTTTCAGAACATAATACTTTGGTGCGCCAAATACTTCTCGTGGATAGTCGCTTTCTAATTGTATGGTAATTTTGTATCTTCTTGGAGGAATAACTGTAATCCACTCCTTTCGTTTACAATCAAAGAACTCATTAGTTTCTAATTCTCTTTCAAATAACTTCTGAGGTTTAAAACTATGAAATGTTTTTCTCATTTACGTCAATCATGAACTCCTAAAATATGAACATATTATTAGAGGAGGAAATTAAGGACGTTAATCCTCCTCAAGTCCTTCAGATATTTCTATCTCTCCTCACCTCTTCTCTCCTCACCTTCTCTCTAAGTATAGCAAAAGTGCGAAAAGGGAGGTAAGAACGAATAATTTGATAAAGCTTTTCTGCATCGGAAGTAATCTCTTCGTCACTTGGACATAAGGTAGGAACTATCTCAATGATTACTTCTTCGCCAAGAGTCCTCGCTCCATGAATCTGCATCCTCATATCAATCCGTAGAAGTGCCCAAGAACTATGCTTTTGTTACCGCCCGCTCCTCTAACGATTTTGGTCTGTCCATCACTGTCCTCATACACAAACGCCCCGCCATTTTCCTTAACATAGTTCGTAGCTTCCTGCACATTCTTGAACTCCATCTGCTTCGCTATCTCTAAATACTCTTCTCCTCTCAAATACGTCCCTTGTATTCGCTTTTCTTTCATTACGTATTTACCCTTTCCTACTTTTTCTACGTCATATCCACCTCTATACCAGGACTGATACCAATTGTATTTCCAGTTTAAATCTGTGAATTTGCGATTCTTGTCTATGCGGAAATCACCGATGAGAATTGGCTTACGCCCATTAATAAGCAGCACGAACTTTGAATATCCTAACATGCTTTGGAATTCCTTTGATAGCATTAGCAACATTAACTGTCTTTCACTAAGCTTGAGAGATGATAAGAATTCTGCAAAATTAGCTGTATCGCTTAAATTTCGATTCATATATTCAAAGTGATGCAGGTGTCCTCTGTGAAATAGCACTGCTCGTTTACCCTTTTTTAGCTTTATTATGAATGGATGAGTGAGCTTTGGCTTTACGAATCCGCACGATGCCATTCGCCAGTGGCATACTGTTGTGTAGTCGCCCTGTATCTGATTAAGCGTCTCCCACGCTGTCTCTTCTTCCATCATACCCTTCAATACCTTCCACTCGCCGTCTTCACTGTATGCCAATCCAAACCCATCTGGGTTGTTATTCCAGATTTTCTCAAACTCGTCCCTTTCTACTTTTACACCCTCTTGCAAACAAGCAATTACACACATTTCTCTTTATTCCTCAAATAGATACTTTAAAATCCTCTTTAATGCTTCTTTTCTTCCTGCGATATATTCCTTTCGGAATCCCCAAGGAAGACCTAAGACTATTCGTTTATCTTTTTCCCATTTATGGAATCCATAAGCATCCAGCGGAATTAGTATCGCATCCAGAGTATTCTTGTAGATAACATCTCTCAGGAGTAAATTGTTTATGTATATTACATCATCTCCCCTAATGGAAGCAAGACCGATTACAAAGAGTTCTCTGTATCCCCGTTCTTCCAAAGCTGGCAGTGAAATTTTGAATGATTCGGTTGGTAAGTAATCGTCTCCGGGATTACATTTAACCTCAATCATTTTCTAAATAGACATTTAAGCGCTTGTGCTAACTTCTGTTTATCTCCTCCGATGCATTTATCTCTAAACTCAAAGGGAAGTCCGAGATATATTACATCTGTTTCATCCGTTTCTATCTCGAACACTCGACCATTAATAACGTTCTTTACTATCTTTCTCTTCCATCCTTTGGTTATTACTATATCGTCGCTGAAACTACCAAACATTTGTATTTCTTTGATTCCCTTTAGTCCGTGTATTCTGATATCAAACTCCTCTTTGGGTAGTCCTAAATATTCTCCACAATACGAGACCTTCATAATCGCTTCACCATTTTATCTTGAATCTCTTCAAACTTATCTGGATGTTTGATGAATCTCTTGATGAATAGAGTCAAAAGGAGTAGTTGTCTATACGTGGTTATTCTTGGTAAACGAAATTCTACGTCTCCCCGCTCTCCGGTCTTGAGATTAACGAAAAAATATCGATCGTCCGACTCATTCATGTGGCAGTAATCGTTTGGCAATCTGCCCCAAAGTCTTTCGTCTATACAAACATCACCTAAATGAGGTTGCACTTCTTCGAGCTTCCAATAATAAGTGCTTGGAATCGATCCAACATGAACGTGTGTCGAAACGATATAGCGTTTGAAATACTCTGAATAGATTTGCATGGGCGACCTTAGTGAAGTAATCAATGCTTGTCTTGACTGAAATATTGGAGACTTCCATTCAATATCACTGATAGTCCCATCTTCTGTGGGGATATATCCACGTGTCGCCAGTCTTGCAAACAGTGAACGTCTTATATCCTCATGTATCTCGAACGGCTTGCAGAACTCTAACTCTATTCCCCATGTAAAGTCTTCGTTTATTCTTTTCCCTTTACATATTTCGTTTCGCCAATCGTAAGGTCGTTTGATAAGATGCTGTTCACATATATAGCCATATCCTTTGATATAAGCTCTGGGCACTCCCTCTTTTCCACAAAGTCTACATTTCTTCGTATTAAAACCTCGTATTCCTAACATAGCACCACTCTCCCTTCCATAAACAATCTGTCCATTGGACTAAAGCTCTCTCTGATTTCGTATCCTGCCTCTTTATATAGCCTATACAACTCTTCAAACGACAGTCGAGGTTTTTCCAACTCTCCTTGCGGATTCCTGAATAGTGTCAAGTCGAGCCTTCGCAAATACAGGAATTCACCGATTTCCCTTCCTTTTTTCCACACTTTAAACTTTGCTATGTTTTTCATATCCTCTCTATCACCTCTAATAACCTAAAGCGTAATACAAATGAAAATGAGAAGAAGTCTACTCCCTCGTCTCCATTATAGGTATCCTCACTCCAATACCCTTCGCAGCTTCTCCCAACGCACATATCCCATTTCCTTCATTGCGTTATCAAGTGCGTCTATTACCTCTTCATTGCCCTCTAATTCGAGATTGACGTAGTCATCTATGAATTCTCCGTAGCGCTGAATTAAACGATTATATATCTCTTCTGCTCCTTCCCTAAATACCGTAAGCGTCCCGTCAGTTGCTGAGATAATTATTTCCTTTTCAATATCCTTTAGTTGCCCTTTCTCCTCTACGATACTCTTATTCGGTTTAATATACCTCAAAAACGTTTGCATTTTTCACCATCTCCATCCAAAACCTTGTCATCATTGAGTTGTAGATTGAAATAAACTCCCAATGGGAGCATCCAATCCAATCTCTTTTATCCTCTCTTTAATGGAAAGAATAAGGTCTTCACTGATTTCAATATGTTCCAAATAGAACGAACGATTATAAGCTTCTCTAAAAGAATAATCTCTGATTTCTGGATATTGATGATAGCGAGTTATGAACTTTGCTATACCTATTGCAACTTCATCAAGATTCATAATATCCCCTCCTCTGCAAAACTCGTGTAACCTTTACTGCTTATCACGATGAAATCCTCAAGTGGAATGCCTAATATCTCTCCTGATTGTTTTAGTTTCTTTGCAATTCTCTCATCCTCTTCGGTGGGAGTTGGATTGCCACTCGGATGGTTATGAATAACAATTATTGAAGAACTACCATTCAAGATAGCTTTCTTAAAGACTTCACGGGGATGAACAAGCGCTGTATCAATAGTGCCCATACTTACTAATTCCTTCTCTATCAGCTTGAGTCTGGTATTCAAGTGGAGCACCCAGACACACTCTCGGTCTATTTTAGCCTCACTTTGCATGAACCGATAGATTTTCTCTGGACTGTTTAGCTTCTCTTCGGTTGCTTCCTTTATCATCATAAATCTTAATCCCTTCTTTATTATGTAGTTCATCTCTACACCTCTATTTTACAGTGCTCTATGCTAAATTCTGGGATGCTTATTAGTTGCTTCTTCTTCATCAATCTTATAAGGTCTTCTCCAGTCCAATCTTCCGTTTTCTCATCAAGTTCTTCTATTGCTTCATCTACTGCTTCTTGCAGTTCGTCCTCGCTGAGATTACTAAAGAATTCGGTTTGCCAGACTACTTCTTCTCTCCAAACAAACTTCACTATCTTTAAATTTCTGTTTCGTTTCTTTTCAATCTCATCGAGTGTTTCTTCGTCCGGCTCTATAACAAGTTCTGCGTTGTTCTCCTCCACGTTTTTATAGGCTTGAGCAAAGTTCTCCGCTTCCACTATTCCGCTTACTCCTCCATCTCTATCTGCTAATAGATATAACATTTCCTCCACGCTTCCGTCCCGTTAAGAGGCGAAAGCTATATGGGAAAAAATATTAATGTTCAGTGTTTATTCTTTGACAATCTTCCATCCGGTCTCTAATAGTTCCATCAGCGAATATGAGGTATAAGGATCTTCATTGTTATCAACTGTAAATCCAACGTGATATCCCCAGTGTAAATATGCTCCGAACTTCAGTGTGCCTTTGTATTTGATTTGCCCACTGCCATCTTGAGCCACTAAGACATCTCCTATGTGATATTCTTGGGAATCTATCCTTACTCCATCCTTAACAAGTTCCACTTCCAAGTTCATCACCTCCTAACTTATCTTTTCCTCCACGCCTACGTCCTTAATATGGGCGATAGGCTATATGGGGAAGAAATACAAAAACAAAGGGAGTTTTAAAAAAACTCTTCGCAATTTTCTATCCTCATTCGTTTCCTCTGATAAGTTATGTAGATATCGGTGAAATGCGGTAAAAATATCATGCCGTTTTCGTGAGGCATTATCGAATTTCCCTGTTGTTTCTTCATCTCCATCACTTCCTAACTACTCTATGACTTTTATGATTTTCCATTTCTTCTCGTCTGCCATATTTACGAAATCTATTAGCGTAAAAATTCCGTTCCATTGTCCACTGAGAAACCAAGATGTTCGATATCGTAACATCCCTCTCCGTCTAAATATATTTTGAATTGCACTCGACCCATGAATCGGAGTTTTTCGTTCTCATCTCTCGCTTCAATGATTTCTCCAATTTTAAACGTTTGTCCATCAATCTCAACACCATTCTCTATCAATCTAATTTTCCTCATTTTCTCTCATCACCTTTTGATGTGTTTCAACCAATGCCAACCCCAAACAGGAGTTGTAGCGTGCCTATTCTGTATTCACAAAGGTTTATTCCTTATGACCTATTTTGTTAAGTTCTCCCCGAATCTTCTCTATCAGCCTTGATTCATCAAAGATTTCAACTCGTAATACTGGTTGACAATTATACTTTCTTTGGTGCGTCTTACACACATGCAATCTACACGGGAATTCGTCGTAATACTCCCACCAGCATCCACACTTCCACTCTAACCACTTTTCTATATCTTTCATCCTTCTGAAGATTTATGGTGTCTTATCCTTATTATATATTCTTATTAATTCAAATATTTTTGAACTTCTCTTTCTCGTCATATCCTGTGTATTCCCCCCTTCGCCTCCTTCCCTTTATAATATAATAAGATTTAATCTATCTCGATTTATTTATCGCTTGTGGTGGGAGGATGCTAAAAGCCGTCCGTTGTTCAATCTATCAATCTAAGCCTTCTCTTTGGGTTTTTCGCTTGTTCCGTCAATCTAAGAGAGTTTTTGAGAAGCTTCAATCTAAACATCAATCTAATAGGAATATAAGAGCACCAATCTAAAGTTATTTCAGAATCTCTTATCTTTCCTAATCTACGATATAGCATATAAGACCTGTGTTGTTGTTGTGGTGGTGGTTGTGGTGGTGGTAGTGGTCTGGAGGTATTGAGTATTTCCCATGATTTGCATATTTGGTTCACATTGAAATTTAAAGTTAAGCATGAAGGTTAATATAGGTTTAATGGTAAAATTTGCATATAACCCAAATACGGTGTGTTTAAGGCAAAATTTTAAAACCATCCTCCACCCAATAGGCGGAGGCTAAGGAGTTGTTGATTGCAAAAATTAAGAAAGGAGGGTTAATTTGCATTCCCTCCTATCCCTTGTAATTAAACCGTCTTGTTTTATGAGGGACATCTCACACTTTGGGATAAATCGGAGATATCCCAATTCTCCGTCTTTGTAGCGGATATATAGGCTCCCGGTTTCGGGAGATTTCGCGTTTGGTTTAACAACCAGTTTGCTCATCTTTGCATCTCCTTTGCTATTCTCTCTTCCAATATGTATATTCTCTTGATATCTCCGTGTTTTATAGCGTCCCTGCGTGCGTGTCTTAGAATTCTTAGATTCCTCTTAAATGTTATCTCTTCCATTGTTATCACCGAAAAAATAAATTAAGGGAGGTAATACCTCCCCTGCTCGTCTTGTGATATGATTCCCTCGCTTAACATGCTTCTTATTCTCGGATTTACCGATTGCTGGCTCCAGCTATAATCTTCACCCATTTCTGCTTCCTTGATTCCCTTGATTATCTCTACTTCTCTAAACTTCTCCCCTCTGTGCATCTGAAGGAATTTCAAGATAATTCCCTTCTTTCCTTCGGGGACTCTCCGTCTTCCCTGTCCTCTGTTCGGAGAGGGTAATCTTCCCTCTCCGGTAATCGACACTCTTAACCATCTTTCCAGCTCAGGATATTCTTTAAGATTCTCCTCTATGAACTCGTGAACGCTCTCTTTTATCCTCTCGAAAGCTTCCTTCGCTTTTTGTAACGCTTCTTTCCTCTTATGGTATTTCTTTTGTAACTCTTCCATCCTCTTAACCCTCTTCGTATCCTTCTTAAAAGCACTCCTTTGCACTGCTATCCTCCCGAACTTTGCGACTTCCTCCTTTTTCCTTATGAGGTCTGCGATAAGGGACCTGATTCCTTGTATCTCCTCCTCGTTCATAAAGGAGAGCATATCTTCGCTTATGTATCCTTGCATCTCCTTTGGGAGTATCTCCTTGTTATGCTCTACTACCTGCTTACCCGATATCTCTATCTCAGGTATCAATGTGTTACTATCTCCTCTCTTCTCTATCCGCATTACTCGCCCTCTTATCATCTCCGGGTGTTTACTCATCACCCGGTTGAGGGATTCCTCCGCGTTTCTCTTGCTGGAGAAGATAAATATCTTACCCTCCTTTTTAAGGGAGAGCCAGTTATCTTCTCCCTCTACTCCCTGCGATACCTGCACTACATATCTTTCTCTCTTCTCTTCCGTTACCTCTTCCTTCTTTGCTTGGCTTTCCTCCTTTTGTGGTAAGGAATCGCCACTCTCCTTACCCGCTTCCTTTTGTGGTGTGGTGTTTTTTGCCATCTCACACATCACCAATTAACCCTATATTTTAACCTATTTAAATACCTTTGCTTCATAACTAAATAGATTTCAATTGCATAAAGAATTCCACCCAATAAATCCCCACATTTGTGCATTTTCTTATTTGGTGATAAGGCGATCGAGGGATAAACACACCTATTCTTATCGCTCACGAGGGAAGGTCATAAGCATTAACACCAAACCCGTGTGAATTCATACCAAATTCGTATCACCAATTCATATCGCCCTCATCCCTTATGTCGCCTGTGTTATCTCTTTGCGAAAATTTATGTTTTGGCATAATCTCTCATAAGAACTACCATTAATTGTGTTATACGATAAGAATATCCCTGTCATCCCTCATATCATAAGGATGGTCCTCTCTTTCTTATCTCTTGCATATATTTATCCGATATGTTGTTACTCTTTATGCGTATCACGCTCACCTCTTGGAGTATTACACCATGTTACCTTCTGCCTCTTATGTGTTATCATATAAACCTGCCTCTTTGTGTTATCTTGTGTTATCTTCTTGCCCATTTGTGTTATCATAAAATTCCCTAAATTCGTGTTACATCATGTTATGCATCTTTACCTGAGTATTACACATTATGCTATTGCCATTCCCTTTGTGTTACACCTTATGCTTCCTTCATAAAAGAATGCTACATGTTATGCTCATTACCCTCTTAAGGTATCATCTATTACGCTTCAATACCACATGGAATATCACATCATGCTACATTTGCCTCCTTTAGTGTTACATATTGCATCATGCTTCACAAGGAATTCTTACCTGTTATGCCTTCTCCTCTTTTTAAGATATCACACATTATGTTCATCATCTCCTATCATGTTACCCTTTATATCATTTTCTTCCTATTGTGTTACTTGCTATACCATCCTCATTCTCATCGTGTTACACATTATGCCATAACCACCTCCTCCCGTGTTACCTCTTATGCGCCACACCCCTCTAAAATATCACAATGTGTTATGTTCTATCTCCATAAGTGTTACCCTGTGTTACATCCCTCCACAAAAGTGTTATCATAAATTTTATAAGAAAAGTGTTATCCCGTGTTACAAACCGGGAAAAATTTGTTATTCATGAAAACTTGGCATTAGCACACACCCACAGGGGGAGGGGAGGGTATCCCCGCTATATGTGTATCAAGTCGGGCGAAACATCGGACGACAACGCGGAACTCCCACGAGAAGGCTCGAATAAAATGCTCCGGGCAAGTTTCTCAGATCGGGACTGAACGCTCACTCCGTTCGGGCATCCTCTGCAGAGATTGAGCAGAACTCCTCTTAAAATCCTCCGTTTTCGAGACACTCTTTCACATTTACTGTAATCGCCTTATCGGAACAGAGCCTTCTCCTACCTTCATTTTGCCCTTCCTCCATTTTAAAAGTATATCGCTTTTGTTCCTCCATATGTATAGATAGAGGAAGTAAAATTACTAATTAATATTAGGACTAAAGTCCTTTAGTTATAAGCTAAGATCGATAGGAAGAATAAAAGTGCAAGCAATAGAATACGAGACCCAAAAGAATACTTCTTTATTTGTAGGTGTGATATTCTCACCCTCATTCCCCTATTGGCATATTGAAGCATGTCAGGCATTCCTAAATGCGAGGAAGCCTCAATTATGGATGCTTGATATCCAACGTTCTCATGGTATAGCAAGTGCACGAAATAATATAGTCCTTTCGTTTCTTAAAACGAACTATTCCCATCTCATGCTCCTCGACTCTGACGTCATTGTAGAGGAGGACACCATAGCTCGAATGCTTCAATTAGATGAGGACGTGGTGATTGCACATGTGCCACAAAAGCCTAACGGAGGTGTTCCGTGTGTTGAGCATTCCGAGCTTCCGTATGAAAGGGGCGCCCCAATTACTAAAGAAGATGATACCCGACCAGTAAAGCGTTTCATGCTTTGCTCGTTGGGATGTGTCCTCATAAAGAGGCATGTCTTTGAGAAGATGGAATTCCCATACTTCAGATACGCCTCTCAAGAATTCGATACTCTTCCTGATTGGTATAGAGTTTCTGAGGACTACTACTTCTTTGTGCAACTCGAGGAATTAGGCATCAAGCCTGTATTCCTTCCAACTGCAAAAGCTAAGCATATCATTAGTGCTGCATTAGAACCGAGCAAAGGACTGGTGAGCGTATGAAAATAGGAGTCATCACTTCGGTATTCCTTCCGCTCATAGACAATGCCTATAAATACTATGGCGGGATGGAAATCAGAACCCTCTCCCTAATAGAATACCTGAGTGCGAAGGGACATGAGGTGCACGTCTTTGCAACTAACGATTCCTCATTGAACATGAAGAATGTAATGCTTCATACAGGACACTTTCCGATTTGGGATGGTAAACGCTCGTCCTACGAAATGGAGAAAGATATAATTCAGAGTAACTTGGATGTCCTGAAGAGTTGTGATGCAGTCCTTGAGGATAATCACTTCCATTATTACAATTACCTCGCATCGAAAGAGGACTTTAAGCAAAATGTAGTGATGTCTTGGGACTTCTATCCTAACAACCTTAATGCACTCCCTCCGAAACCGAGAAACGTTGTGTGTGTCTCTAAGTATCTCCGCAATGCAATACGAGATAAGTTTGCTTCGGAAGGTCATAAAATTTACTATGCCTACTCGGGATTGAACCTGGATTACTACAAACCGTTCAATTATCACTCCTCCTTTGACGGACCAATTTTATTCCTAAGTAGATTTTCTAATATCAAAGGAGGACATATCTTCCTTCAGTTGGCTAAAGACTTCCCTCACGAAGACTTCCTTCTTCTTGGCGATGTTCTTTTCACAAACGAGCCTGCTTATGTATGGAAACTCAAACAAAAAGCTGATGAAATGAGGAATGTGCAAGTGATATTCAATGCCTCTTGGGATGAAAAGATTAAAGCTCTTCAGACCTGTAAGCTCTTAGTTCATCCATGTATAACTCCTGAGCCATTGGGACTGAATTGTCTTGAGGCTCAGTTCTTTGGGAAATACGTTGTTGGCTATGGTATGGGTGGTCTTTTAGAAACTGTTAAAGACAATAAAACAGGAGGACTTGTCTTTCCGAGCAATGACGCAGTAGCAAATTATGTTCAGTTGCGAGAAAAACTAAAAGCATTCCTATCGAGAGAACCAAATCCAGAAGCTTGCATGAGGAATGTTGTAATGAATTTCAACTTTAAGCAACTATCAGCTCCCGTATATGAAGCAATATTAGAAGGAGCTGACGAAGGAACGATTCATAAATTAGAGCGGAAACAAAATTCCAAAACGATATGAAAGAGAAACACAAAGTTCAGATATTGATTGACAGAGCTACTAAAAGCAGATTAATAGAAGCAAAGAATGCGCTTCGTAAGACTTGGGACGATTTCTTTCTCTACTTGTTAGAATTCTATATTGCTCATTCTGATGAGGACGATAGAGAATTAGAAAAGGCTGAGGCTATTCGGTATTGTTTGACTGATGCAGATACATCCACTCTCGCATATCACAGAGAGCAACTCACTAAGATTCTCACTGATTTAGAAAGAACTGTTGCACAAACTGAAGACCCAAAAGATAAAGCTGTGATAGCAGAGAAGATTGCCAGAATAAATACGTCTCTTAAAGACATTGCTGAAACTGATGCAGGAAGCAGGCTTCTTGAGGAAATAGGACGATTAAAGAAGAACCGTTTAAAAATATTAAAGAATATAGCACCAACTAAAACTGTGAAAGTTCATGAAGATAAAGAAAAGGTATCGAAAGCTGAGGACGAGAGGGGACATTAAGATTGAGGTCATTTGCGATTATTGTGGCAAGAAATTTGAGATACCAGAAAAGAATTACTTTGAGAAACTAAGAAAAGGCTCAAGATATTTCTTTTGTTGCTCAAAGTGCCTATCCCGAGCTCGTGCAGAAAACCTCTTCTCGAAGAACCCTCCTACGAATATTCCTGACGAACTCAAGAAGCCAAAAGAAATAGAGGTTTCACTCTTACCAGAGGATATGCGCGGGCGTTGTTACTACTGTGCAAGGAAAATACCTAAATCGAAAATATTCTGTGAAAAACACGCAACTGAAGAGCATCTTGCAATATTTGAAGCGACTCAAGAGCTTCCTCTTCACCCACGAGGTTGGTGGTCATACGAGATTATTAAGGACTGGCTCGGAGGCGAGAAGAAAATACTTCTTCGTGGACCAGCTGGAATGGGAAAGTCAATTCTCGAAGATATTATTGCCTACATGAACCTTACATTGTTTGACAATTCCTTCACTCTTATAGGTTCTATTTCAATGCCCATTGCGGTGCAACACATAGATAGAATACGACAGTGGGTTAATAACTCTCCCTTTCGCTCTCTTATAGTTTATGACAGTAAAGAGCAAATTAAGCTCAAGACAGGTTCACGAGTATTAGCAATAGCACAAAACGAAAAGACACGTGGTGGTTATCATCCAGATCTTGTTTTGTTAGATGAGCTCGCTCGTATACGACCTTCTGCTTATTACGGATTATTTTATCAGATGGGGAAATCGAAAGGTGCAACTGAAATAGGTGTCTCAACCCCATTTGGAGCCTCGGGCGTCTTTATGTCACTATGGTATTCAGGAACAGCAAGAACTCACTCAGTAAAGCTCGAAGACTGTTGGTTTATCACTTCTCAAATGATAGAAGACGCAAAGAAAGCTATGTCTCCCTCATATTTTGACCAAGTGTTCAAAGCTGAATTCGTTGCAAACTCCAATAGGGTCATACCAGATGAGCAACTCCTAAATGCAATTACCGATAGCAGGTCGAGCTCGAAAAAAGACCTCATTATGGGATTAGACTTCGGACGAAAAAGAGACCATACTGCACTGGTTATACTTGACCAGCGAGGTAATGTGATATACACAGAAATACTTCCACTTAATATTAGTTGGAGAGAACAATACAGCATAATTCGTGATAGGGTGAGAAAGTTTGACCCGATTACGATATATGCAGACCAAACAGCAATAGGAGACCCGATATTAGAGGAGTTGTCAGACCTTCCTATCGAGCCTGTATTAATGTCTAATGACAGACTAAAGAAAAAGGTTATTGATAATTTAGTTTTAAGTTTTGCTTATAACTCTATACGTATTCCTAAAGACGAGCAAGAGTTGATAGACCAACTCAGTGCTTTTGTTTATTTGGATGATAAGATGATGAAGTGTGGTCCCGAAGGTGGAGCACATGATGACCTCGTAGATGCACTCGCTCTTGCTTCTTTAGGACTTGAACGACATGTGGAATATGAAGAACATACGGATATTTGGGGAGCGGTTGGTGGAGAAAAGCCGCTCGATACAGAAGAAAGTCCGTGGCGTATTGTGTGGTAGTCTTCCTACCGACCCATGGCAGATAAATAAAAGAGACGAGGATACGGATTCCGAGAAGAAGATTACGACTCACTCATTGATGGAAGGTGGACCATCACGAGATGATTGGGATTTATATTTATCAAGCCCTCCTGCATTTGCAGCAGTAGAAGCTATAACGTTTGCTGTTCTCTCGCCTGGATTTGAAATCCAAAGTGATGACACGAAAATAGTTGAAAGATACACAAGACGTTTTGATAAGGTTTATCCTAAGTTATATTCAGTGTTGAGAAACGCTTTGGTGTTTGGAGATAGCTTCTCAAAGATAATATTCGGAAGAGATAATCACTTCACGGATTTAGAGGTGTTATTCCCACCTAACATACAGATTCAAAACGGTGATTACTTCTTATACGAACTTGGTAAGCTTACACGCTTAAAGAATGTTTGGCAGTTCCAAACTATGTCCCGTTCGGACTCGCCCTATGGCATCTCACTTATAGGAGTAGCAAAGCAACCACTAAAATGGAAAAAGGAAATAGATGAGAGCGTCCATGAGGGCATTATAAGACACGGCTTTGCTAAATATCATATTCAGTGTCTTCCTGATAACAGAGGACTTTATCCTGATGACACAAAGCTTCGAGAATTAGAACGAGAATTTAGAAAGATTCATGTGGGACACGAATTTGTGAGCACAGATAAAGTCAAGATAACTCCAATAGATACCTCAGGCTTCCCTGCTCTCTTAGAATATCTGCAATATTATACAAGCCTTGCTGCAACCGGCTTAATGGTTCCAGCCGAGACTCTTGGACAAGGTATAGCGACTTCCCAATATGCAACCGCTAAGGTAAGAATGGAGTTCTTCTTAAAGAATACTGTGCCATACTTTCAGAGAGTCCTCGAGTGTTCAATTAATGATAACCTCATGGGTGAAAAAGCCGAAGGTGCTATATTTAAACTGAAAGAGCCAAAAGAAATCTCCTATAAAACAGGATGATACACGACTCGTTCATTCCGCTTGGGAGAGAGAAAAAGGATATTTTTCACGATAGGATTTTGGTGGAGAGTGGAGACCTTCTTTACGATTCAACTTCTCAAGGTGTTCCCATTTATATTCCTCCAAGCGTCCTCAAGAATGCTCACATACCTAAACGGCTCCCATTCCAAATTTATCACAATGGTAAAGAGGTGGGTGAAGTTAAAAATGTTCATTGGGACGGCAAGGCGCTTCGTGGCGACATTATTGTTTATCCTCAGCATAATAAAGAAGTCCTCCGAGAACTCATGAGGGGTAATCACGGATTGTCTGTACGTTTCTCTTCTTTGGATGAGGACTTTAATACCTATACTCTTATTCGGAATATGTCGCTGGAGCATGTGGCGTTAGTCCCCACTCCAGCATCACCATCTGCACAACTAGCATGAGATTTCTATGGAAAGAATTAGGAGATGAAAGATGGGTGAATTAGCAGATTGTCTGCGTAAATGTGTCGAAGCACGCACTCATGAACTCGCTGTGTCTGAAGACTTACAGCGATTGACTCAAAAAGCCTATTATAACGCTGTTGTGAAGGGTGCTAAACGAAAGGAATTGTTCCGACGGATATTGCCCGTAGCGAAGGTCAATTCCTATCGAATGAAGATTGTTACTTCTGATGCAGATGGTTATGCTTCTAAGAAAGCACTTAAAGCAGAAGTTCTCTATATGCATCCAAAATACACAAGCTCTGATGTGGTGATAGAGCGCGTGTGGACAGTTCCCCTTGCACCTAAGGAGTTGATTGAAGACGGTGAATTTGATATTATTGAGAATGAAGTGCAAATAGCTGGTGAACAATTAGAGAACACTCTTAACCAAGACGCCCTCTCTACTCTTATAGATAATGCTGGAAATGAAGAAACGGCTGCCGCAGATTTCTCAGATGTTCTATCTAAAACAGCAAGTGCATTAGCTGATATTGGAGATTCAGATTTCGTTCCTACGCATATAATAGCGTGTCCGACATTTTATTTCTCTTTCATGCAAAAGACACGACAGCCTTTCATAAAGGGATTAGATTTAAGGCTGCTTTCCATCACTTCTAATGACACAAAAACTTGGGGATGGACATCTTCAGGTGATGTCGGAGCCGTGGTAATAGACGCTTCAACAGCAGCATTGATATTAATGCGGGAAGATATCACAGTAAAACACTTCTCAGAACCATTGGCAGATTTAAGAGGTGCAATAGTCTCTATGAAATACAAGGTAGCGATTCGGAAGCCTAAAGCTATTTGTATAATTAAGCGTGCTTAAATGTCCTTAAAGATAACATTTCTTGGAGTTAATGCAGAAGAAAAAGGACATTCGTGTATATTAGTTGAGTCTCGGAACACGAGAGTCCTACTTGAACCCACTCAGCGAGTCCCTAATATAGATGCGGTTATTATAACGGATATAGACAAGGATGAATATAGCGAGTGGAAATATTATGCCGAGCAAGATATTCCAATTTATTCAGTAGCTGCTATTAAGCGATGGGCTGAAGACATTGAATTGCGAGACCACATTAATGTCATAGGTCATAAGTTCTCAGTAAAAGACTTGCGCTTTTTATGGCTCAAGGCGAATGTAGCTCCTCATGAACCAGCGGGTGGGGTGCGAATTCCAGCTTATGATGTTGATATCGTTCCTGAGCTTCCAAGTTACATTCCACAAGCATTGATAAAGGCGTTTGGACTGCCACCATCGCATATCATAGTCGGAATAGGCTCCTATAAGAAGGCAGACCATAAAATTTCATTTGAAGATTTTCTTGCTCAACTCGAAAGAGCTCGAAGTGGCAAAGAGAAGGGGCTCTTATCCATCACATTAACGAACTTCAGAAAAGACTTAAAAGAACATAAGAATGAAGTCCTTAGACGATTGAAAGAACGGTGGGATGTTCCTATCTTTTGGGCAGAGAAGGGCATGACTCTCGAATTCTCAAAGAATGGACAGGTTGAAAGGATAGATGGCTCTTCTTCCAGTGAATTAGAGAAGCTTCATCTCAAGGAATTCCTCTCAAAAGGAATAGACTATGATATTAAGCACGTTAAGACGAGATGGAAGGAATGCATTGCAGATTTAAGATACTTAGCTAATAGTGCTGTTCCCCGCTTAAAAGCAGGAAAGAAGTGGGGTGAATGGACTCTTGACGCTTGTTATAAATATTTTGCAGCTTTAGTAGACGCTCTACGCAGTGTATACTTCGCACTTGTTCCCCCAACTCAACCGAAGTTATATAAGTTAGAGCATCCATATAAAGATCCTAAAGAAGCACTCAAGACTTCCTTTTGGCAAACATATCTTCAAGCTAAGAAGTATATGAAGTCCAACCCTCCTAAAGATGAAAAGGAACTAAAAGAGTGGAACAAGAAGCGAGCAAAAATAATAAGCGCATCTGAAGAAAAGAAGAATATGAAAGTCGGATACCTCAGTAAGGCAAAACCGTATTTACGATTCTTCCTCCCAACTGTTCATGAAGATATTGAGAGTGTTGGATGGGACGAAAAAGAGCTTCTTCTTGACGTAAAAGCTGATGGCTTGCGCATTACGCTATGGAAATCCAATGGGAAAGGATACGTATTCGTAGATCCAGAAGAGCTTAAGCATAAATCACCGTTAATTAATAAATACATTCCCCAGATAGTGAGAGAAATTGAGCAAATCCTTCCAAATAATACCGCTTTGGATGGTGAATTGTATGCAGCCAAAGGCAAAGAGGCTCTGCATAGAACTGTCATTAATGGAATCATAAATACAAAACTTCCTCCCGAAAAGTTTACTCCTTATGCCTATGCATTTGCGTTTGATGTCCTCATTTTTAAAGGAAGTGATGTAAGAGACAAACCTCTCGAAGAAAGGCTAAAATTACTTCAAACGCTGAAATCCTCTTCTCATGTTAAAATAGAAAAGCCCTCTAAAGTCGTAGTACCGGGTCATTCGGGATATGTGGTTAAAGGAAATAATAAGAGCGCAATAGACAAAGCCATTCACCTAATAGAAACTTCAAAACATAATTTGCATAAGGGTGTTCAAGAAGGCATCATGATTAAGACACTAGACCATCCGTATGAGCATCCAACGAATCATGGTTGGGCAAAATGCAAATTATGGCATGAGGTTGATACTGTTGTGCTGGACAAAAAATTAGTAAAAGGTCAAACGGATGTGTGGAATTATCATTTAGGAATCGAGATACCAGCCGAGTATGCCAAGATGATGCTCGATGATACGAATGCTTATAAACGAGTGCGATGTTTATACGAAGGTCATTTATATAAAAAGAAGGAATGTCAAGATTATTTAGACAGAAAAGGTGTTCGATTCTTCATGGAATACGGAAAATCTGATAACACGAAGATTAAATGTGATACTGGAGATGTTCTCCGAGTATCGTCAGAGGAAGTCCTGTATAACGAGAATGAAACTCATCCAGAATTCCCCTTCTATACTGGGTATATAAACAGAGCGATGGAAGCAGTACCTGAACGGAAAACCTCAGATAGCTTAGTAGTGTTACATCGTCTTGCCATGCTTGAGCCTAAACGGATTCCATTAGAAGTATTAGCGAAATGGAAGGAAGGAATTCCTTCTGAAGCTGCTAAATATGCAGAATATATTAAGTCTCTTTCTACTTCAAGACTTATCCAATTTTATAATGCATTAAGAAAAGTTCAAAGCGAAAATGGGACCAATTAATGTTCACAACTTAGAAATATTGAAGGAGTTAGCAGAGTCTGAACTCAATTATCGTCATGCTAAGACTCTTCATATCCCTAATAGGGGAATGTATTTACCCGTTCCTCACGCCAAATTGATATTCAATAAACACAAGACGGTTATTCTTAAGGATAGAAAATTTAACATCACTGGCATTCCTTTCCTATATTGTGATTCAACCTATGCGTATGGTGTATTAGAGCTTGGTAAGCCAAAAGAGATTAAAAACGAAGGACAGTTCAAAGCAACACAAAAATATCATAGAGTGACTGAAGCGGAATTTAAGAAGTGGCACTGGGATTTCCCACTCTACGCGTATCCTGTAAAGGAGGTGCGTAACTTTAAAGAGCCTATAAGAATTAACCTCCCCACGGGTGTGCAGAATTTCTTTAGGAATCCAATAGGGTATTTAGAGACTGGTGAATATCCATTTACAGCAAAGCACAGTCTCAACTTGCCGTATCCCATAGAAGTGGCTTGTTCAAATTGTGGAAATTGGATTTACGTTCCTCACACACCTTTGCCTTCTCAGTGTCCTCATTGTGGTGCTACTCTTGTAGAAACAGAAGAAACAAAATCCCGTATGATTCCTCTTCCTAAAGAAGAATACGAACGAATATATAAAGACTATCCCAATAGACCTCTTCCGAAGAAATACTATAAAGACCAAAGAGGAGGAGTTGCTTGGTGCTTGTCCTCTCCAAAGACCAAAATACTGACTAAAGAAGGCTGGAAACCTTGGTACGCAGTTCAAGTTGGTGATGAAGTCATCACGCATCGTGGAAGATACAAAAAGGTAACACGAAAAGATGTATTCGAGAATGTGCTTAAGTGGGTAAAAGTTGAGTTCCAATTTGATGGCGTCGAGAAACTCAAATATAGCACGAGAGTTACTGAAAATCATCCCTTCCTAACGAAAGAGGGTTGGAAGGAAGCTAAAGACCTTAAAGTTGGTGATAAAGTCCTCTCGAAGACTCCAAAACGATGCCTCAATTGTGGAGCACCTATTCCTCATTCTTGGATGGAGAAAGTGGATTTCCTCTTTTGTAGCGATAAGTGTTTCCGAGAATATGAATGGACGGAAGAAAGCTTAGACACCTCTTATATTGATAAGAAAGTATATGATAATCCATTCGTTGATATCTATGTAACGGTTACTAAAGTAGAGCCGATTGTATTCCCAAAGGATAAATTTTATTTGTCCACGCGTGCTTACTCAATAGAAGTTGAAGATGATCATTCCTACATGATACCTTTAGCGTTCTCTCACAATTCTCAATGGCACATAAGAGGCATTAAGCCAGAAGACAAGGAGGCTTATGACAAGGGAAAGATATCCTTTGAAGAAATGATTCTTCATCACAGCCTTCATCAAGATTTGAGATGGACGTTGAATGGAGTTTCTGTCCTTCCTCAATGCACTATTACAGAAAGCGATATGGAATCGTATGTAAGAGGTATGCTTGGACAACTTAATCCAGAGCAAAAGGGTCCCGCTAATGTTCAAAAAGTCAAGGTTATTCCTAAAGTTGAGATTGCTAAGCCTACAATGCCGAAGTCAAAAATGAAGGAGTTCCTTATAGACGAAAAGGGAGCTAAGCTTATTAATAAGATAATAATTCACGAGACCTCTTACTGGATTTCCCCTGGGGAAGTGGGATGCGTTTCAGCAAATACTCTCGTCTTAACAGATCACGGATACGAATACATAAAACATCTTCAGCCGGGAGATTTGGTTTATACTCACAAAGGACGATTTAAGCGAGTGCTTCGTGTTATTAGGAAAGAAAAACAGAACTGGTGTTATAAACTCTCGCCTTATAAAGGTTTCCCAGTAAACTTTACGAATCACAAAATATTCATCAACGAAAACGAACTTAAGGATATTGCTTCATTTACTCGAGATGATAGATTATACCTCGCAAAGCCAGAAATTGAAGAAATTGCGCCTAATGATTTGGAGCTGGAGATCCCTCCTGGATATGAAAAGAGGGTTAAATGGGATGAAGATTTAGCAAAATGGATAGGCTATTTTGTAGGAGATGGTTCAATTGAGAATGTTGATAAAGGAGCTATAAGCTTCTCTTGTGCATCGAGAAGCGAAGCAGAGAAATATGCAAAATTGTCAAGAAAACTATTTGGAGCTGATGTTCATATTTATCCAAGACGAAATCATCACAAACCAAAAACAGATAGTTATATCTCCTACTGGGATGTTGAGTTCAAAGATAGAGGATTGGCGAGATGGCTAAGTGCAAATTGTTATTATCATCCAGAGTGGAAGAAAGAGCGACACAAATTTAAGATATTTCCCCGTGAAGCTATATATCATCCGTTGCGATTGCTTAGAAAATATATTGATGGTTTTAAAGAAGCTGATGGCTGGGATACAGAACATTCAGCTTACATAGGGAACTCTTCTCGATACGCTATCGGTCAAGCATTCTTTATGTTGCTACGATTAGGTAAAGAACCAAACATTCGCATTAGCAGTCGTCCAAAAACTACTCAATACTATACTCTTTCATGGATTGAAAACAGACAAACGCACAAGAAAGGAACTCCTTCAGAACATGGTTATTCTCTACCTATTAGAGCATTTGAAAGGAAAAACAATGCAACTATTACTCAGTATGATCTTACAGTAGAGGATGACCATTCATACACAGTATCCAACTTTCATATTTCAAATTCTCTTCCCTACACTTGGGCTTATATGGGAACTATATGGACGGGAAGAGTAGAGACTGCGACGGAGAGAGGAGATTATCATGAGCTCTTCTTTTATCCTGATAAAGACTTACCAGAGCCCAATAAGAAGTTCTTTGACGGACGATTCATATTAAGAGCCTTCAAAGGTGAAGCAGCACGAGGAGGCAAGACATGGTGGATGTGGAAGTCCACAAAGAATCCGTATCCACAAAATCCCTGGTGCTATTGTGATCAAGGTGAACATGAGATTCTTCCTCTTGATAAAATAAAGCATTGGGGTCATGAAGATTATCCTGAATGGAAAACAAGAAAAGATGAATGCTAATACTCATGAATATTTAAAATTAAAAGGTGATGGAGAAAGATATGGCAGATTATCATGTACTGACTGTATCACCTGATAAGAAGACTGTAACAGTCGTATTCCGCATCCCTGTACCCGATGAGATTAACCAAGCTGGTAAGAACTATCGCACCGCATTAGTTGAAAAACTCACACACGAATCACCCTCAGGCACAATCAAAAGTAAATCGTCTTTCTCCACTTCAGAAGAGCTCACTCAGGTGCAGAACGGTGAGGTTTATGAACTGCTAACTTCCGTGCGATTCAGTTCGCTTTCGCTCACCAATGCACAGAGGCGTGATGAACTGGATGCAAAATTCAATGAACTTAAAACTAAAGCTCTCGCCCAACTGAAGACCGAACTGGAATGGTGGGGCTATAAGCGAGATGTCACGACATGAAGGAGGTGATGGAATATGTCAGAATTGAGATGGACTGCGTATGGATCGCTTGTAACCTATCTGAGCTCGGAACTTGATGGCTTAGCAAATGACAGTAATAAACTCGGCTCAGCAATTGACTTTACAGCTGCTGGTGCAGACCGCAAACTGTATATGGATGTCGAGATATATCTTAACACGGTTGACCTCAGTGCGCAGACCAACCCAGCAATTCACATCTGGTTGCTTGCGAGGACAGATGGCACGAACTTTGAGGATGGTTCTGATACAGTTACGCCTGCAAGAGCACCCGACAAAATCGTGCCACTACGTGAAGTGAATGATGCACAGCGTGTGTTCGCAAGGTTTTTGCTCACAACACCTGACCAAGGTAAACTGCTTATCAAGAACAAAACAGGTGTAGCTCTCGCATCCAGCGGAAACACTGTGAAATATAGACTATACTCTCAGGAAATAGTATGATTCATTCTCACTATCGTGCAGGATTGTGGCATCCGTATGAGAAGCCGATGTATGGTGTGCTTCTCAATCCATATCATCCACTCGCCCAAGGGCTTGTCGGCTGCTGGCTGTTCAATGAAGGTGGTGGCAATACCACCTTCGATTTGAGCGGTTATGGTAATCATGGCACGCTTGGAGCCGGCACAGCGGCTTACTGTCCCACTTGGACAACAGGAAAATTCGGTTCTGCTTTGGACTTTGATGGAAGCGATGATTATGTGGATTGTGGAGATGATGCAAGCATATCCAATATCACCGAATCAGTCACTGTCGCAGCATGGATACGAAAAGATACCAGTGGAACGGTAAAATATTTCGTTCATAAAGGAGGGCAATCAGGTACATACTTAGACTATGGAATCGCCATTTCAAGTGATGAATATCCATTTTTTGGCGCTGCTGCAACGACAGGTTCTATCATTACAGCTCGCTATGACTCTTCTTTCATATTTCCTTTGAATGAATGGACTCATTTTGTAGGCACTTTTGATGGCTCTACTTACAGATTGTTTATCAACGGTTCGGAATTATCATTAACATCTGGAGCAATAGGTAATTCTACAAGCTCAAATTTATATATTGGGTGGAGGTATGATACCGCACAGTATCATGAAGGTGCTATTGCTCAAGTTCTCATTTACTCCAGAGCTTTAAGTGCTGAGGAAATCTGGCAATTATACACTGATCCATTTTGCATGTTCTATCACCCGCTGGAAGTGGAACTGTTGCCTTCTACTGTTCCCGGTGTTGTGAGTTGTCTCGATAATTTGGGAGGGGTAGCGTCTTCCCTCTCTTCGCTTTCTTTAACATGTCAAAGTAGTGATAGCATTGGGAGTATTGATAGTGAATTATCTCGCCTCTCACTCTATCCAGCTTTGGTTGATGAGCTTCATTCTAAAGACGCATCAATTTCCAATATTACGTTTGGAAGAACTATTCTTGATATCCTCTCATGCCAGGACACTTCCTCTCTATTAAAGGGTATCATAGCCTCTGCGACTGCCTTGTTGAGCACGCAAGATTTAAACGAGGTTCGCTTAACTCTCTCATCTTCAAGTATAGATATTGTTAAAGGGAAGGACAATTCCACTGTTAATGTAACTTTTCATCTGAGTGGAGACGATATTCTTGGAGGTTCAGACTTCACTTCCATAAATTTGCAAGCCATTCTCAATGCATTAGACTCACTCAAGATTAGTGATAGTAGCCTATCCGCTGTCGTTGCAGAGGTTTTAGCATCTGCTTCTGATATTCTCGCTACTTCTGATTATAATGAAGTTCGTTTGGAATTCCTGCACTCGGTAATAGACATTGTTAAATCAGAGGACAGTTCCTCTCCCACTATTTCGTTTCAATTGAATAGCGCTGATGTACTTCAAGGCTTTGATATTCTTACGGCTAACCTCCAAGCTTTTCTCAGTGCTATCTCAAAATTCAAAAGTAGTGATGAACCTCCTCCCTGTGTGACCATACTCGGGATACCAATTAAGATATTTAAAGCTCAAGGAAAAGTCTTGGTGTTCAAAGCGAGTAAGAAAGAATTAACGTTTGTAGCAAAATAACTCTAAATTAAACTAAGGTGTAGGAATATGAGTGGGAGGATAGGAATAGGTGGTGTGTTTGAAGTTGAATGTTATGATGCGAAGGGAAAGCTTAAGTGGAGAGATGACGCACACAACATGTGGGTTCAAGAAGGCAGGGATTACATACTGAATGTGATATTTAAGAACGGGACCCGAGATGACCCATTGTATGTAGGACTCTTTGAACAGGATACTCCAGCGGATGATTGGACAGCTGCAAATAATGGAACAACGTGGCACGAGAACACGAGTTATTCAGAGTCCTATCGTCAAGAATTCGTAGATGGTGCCATAAACGGTAGCACAACTCGACAGCTCGATAACGATGCGAGTAAAGCTACATTTAGTATAACTGCGAGTGCAACGTTAAAGGGTGCATTCCTCTCGAACGAGAGTTCAAAAGGAGCAACAACGGGTACATTGCTGTGTGCGGCAGCATTCCAGGAAGGAGATAGAAACGTAGCTAATGGTGATACTGTAAATGTTAAATATACAGTTGGTTGTCAGAATGCTTAAACGAAATGGTGTTAGTTCCCGATAGATGTTATAAACAACCGAATGAGAGGGAGTATCTTCAGATAGATTTCTCTTCTCGATTGGGGTCAGGCGAGACTGTCTCAGCGATTAAGAAGTGCAAGTGTTATGACTCAGACGGTAACGATGTAACAAGTGAAATAATTGAAGACCCTACTCATGATGGAACCTCTCTAAAGTTTTGGTTCAAAGATGGGACATCGGGAAATCGTTATAACTTAACTGTAAGAGTGGAGACAAGCACAGGCGCTATCTTGGAGGAAGATTTAACCTTGATAGTGGAGGAGATAGCACATGATTGACGTCAGAGAATTCCTATCCACTTATACAGAGGTGCATTCTTTTATAATGGGAATTTATGCGGGTCTCACAGAGTGGCGAGGCATAGATTCCCAAATATTGAGCAATCCAGATGTTCAGGCAGAGCTTCACTACTGCTATGGAGGCTACATATTAGGTACTCTACTTAGATGGGGAATAATTCTTATGATGGGCTATAAATTCTTTGGATAATTCTTCTAATAAGCTAAGGAGAGCAACATGCATTTTTCAATAATAGTTGCAACAAACAGAGGACCCGAAGTTCTTCAATATTTATTTCTCAATACTCATAAAGAAAGTGAGCTTATCATTGTAGATTCACATTATAACGAAGAGACAAAGCGATGGTTAAGTGAGCAACGAGGCTATTCTTCAATAGTTTATGCGCCATGCAAACGCTCACCATATAATTGGCAAAGAGACTTTTCACAGTCTCTCAATACAGCATTATGCCTTGCTGAGCATGAATACATTATCCGTGCAGATGATTACATAGAATTCAAGGAGGACTTCTTTGACGTTGCAGAGCGAGATGTTAAGACCTTCCCTAAGAAGACTCTTATAATAGGACAAAAAGCACAGGAGTATAATGGCGAAGAGAAGTTCATCGACTATATGTCTCAACGTGGAATAGGAGGTCGGTATAGATATGTCAATGTTGAGAATCCAGCTTTCACTTTCTCCTTTGGAGTTGCTCCACTCCAGTTGTTCCTTGATCTCAACGGTTACGACGAGCGATACGACATGGGGTATGGATTTGAGGACAGAGACTTTCTACACAGAGCATTAAAAGCTGGATACGTCGCCATACTTGATAAGCTTCTCATGGGATATGGACATGCTCATAAGCCTCATAAATCCATCATTTCACTGCCACAGATAATTTACGATATAACATTCACGGAAATAGAGTGTGGAAAAGTATGGGCATATAATCCATATAAACTTATAGACAAAAGAGCGGAAATGCTGGAGGAAAGGGACAAATGGATAGTCAAATAAAGATGATTCAAATACAAACTACAAGCAGATGTTCGGGACGGTGCATTATGTGCCCATATAGACATAGCTGGCTAAAAGATGCTCATGGTTATATGAGCGATGATGATTTCATCCACGTCTTAGAGGAGATCAAGTCCTATCTCGGTGATTATCGAGAGAAGCTTCCTCTCTATCTCATGAATGACCCTCTCACCGATAAGAAGCTAATCGAACGCATTCATTTAGTTTATCGATACTTCCCCGGTTGCAAGCTTGAACTCTCTACTAATGGATTGCTTCTTACTGACAAAATCTCCAAAGCGATGATTGATGCTGTTATTCAACACACGAGCGAGGATACTTTTGAACTTTGGATTTCTCTGCATGGCGTAAATAAGCAAACTTGGGAATTTCTTAATGGTCTTTACGGGAAATACGAAAGGACGATTACTAATATTATTAACTTCTTGAGGATAAATAACGGGCGTCTTAAAGTATTCATAAATTCCGTTGGTGGTGCTTCACGAGATGGCTCAATGTTCTTCTATTCCAAAGAAAGATGGGAACGATTTGTGCGAGGTCTTCTTAGCATCAATAAAGTCCCAATGCAGAATGTCTATCTACGCTATTTCACATTTCACAACCGAGCTGGAAACGTCAGATTAGGGCACTGGGATGGCAGGGAGTTTTATCGAGAAATAGGTCCTGAGTATCCCTTTAGTTGCTGGAGATTTACGAGTGCGATTCATATTCTTTACGAGCTTTCCATCCCGCTCTGTTGCATGGATTACAATAAGGAAGTAGTTCTTGGAAACCTCAAAGAACAGTCATTAAAGGAAATATGGGAAGGTGAAACTCGTAAGAAGATAGTAGAGATGGCAGGTGGTAAGAGACCGTCTCCCAAAGACTTTATATGCAAAAGGTGCATATCTCCGGGCGGGTGAGCATCATGGAGAACATAACCGCAATAGTTAAAGGCTTCATGCGTCCTGAAAAATTCGAGAATTGTTTGAGATGCATAATAGCTGCCGGCGTAAAGAAAATCATAGCTTCGTTTGATGGACCCGAAGAATATCTTGAAGCACACAAAAACATAGTAGGCAGACTTCAACGGGATGTTAGCATTCGTTTCTTAGAGCTTCCTTTTAATATAGGACTTTCAGCTGCTCGCAATAGAATGATTGAAAAAGTAAACACTGATTATATTCTTATGGTTGATGACGATAATTATGTCCCTCCATTCACTCTTGCAATGATGAAAGCGTTTCACTACATTCCTAACGAGATTGGCGGGATAGCAATGGGATGGTTACCCATAAACTCACCATTCCCTCAGATGGATGCGTTTGACATTGAAATAATAAACGGTTATTTCTTTCGACGTCTTTCTAATAAGAAATACGTCTTAGCCATAGACGGGATGACATACATGTATCCTTTTGATTTCGTGCCCAACCAAATAATATTTAAGAAGGCTCTCTTTAATGATGTTCAGTATGATGAGCACTATGTCATAAACAGAGAACATGAGGACTTCTTTCTTACCTGCAAACTAAAAACTAATTGGAGATTTGCTGTGTGCACTTCAATTTATTCCATACATGACCCCGGGAAAGACTCTGAATATTCAAAGTTCAGATTCGGTAAGGAGCACGATGAAGCCATCGAATACTTCCTAAAGAAATGGAATTTGAAAGGCATAGCGCCACAGAGATACGGTCCCGATTATATCTCACTGCTATACGATGGTCCTTGGCAGTTTGGAGGAATGCAAGAGAAGAACACTTATTTAGAATGGAAATTAAAGCATAAGATGTTAGGAGAGCAAGACGTATGGCACAACGTTTAAAGTTAGAGAAGGGCAACTTCTATATCATCTTAGATGCATGTCGTTATGACGTATTTGCTTCAGTCATTTACGATTATCTTGATGGCGAGTTAGAAGAGCGAGACAGTAGAGCTTGTAACACTTCTCAGTTTTATCAGAATTCTAACATTAGGGAGTTTAGAGTTGCATCCTTTAATCCAACTGGAAAGTTCCTTCATCATCCTAATTTCGTAATGCTTCCTTCACTATACTGCGAAGATAACCTTGATGATCTTATTGCACAGAAATTCACGTGTGAAGTCCTCCACCTCATACCACCGCACATGCCTCCTCAAGACTCAAAATATTGGAAGCTCTGGTTTGATACTGTGCAAGAGTATGCAGAGCAGAGAAACAAAGAAAAACCTGTTGTTTTAGGTCGTTGCAATGTGGAAGCTTACTTCTATTCACAATTGGGCAGAAAGAAATCACTTAAGATTTACGAAGAGAACCTTCGTTTTGCATTAAGAGCAATTGCTGAGCGATTAGACAAACTCCCACGTCCTCTGATATTAATAGCGGATCATGGTGAGCTCTTTGGGGAATACGGATGTTGGGGACACACCGATGAATGTCCTGATGGTTCATCAATTCTAAGAAAAGTTCCGTATTTTAAAGTAAATGTTAGATAAAGAAGAAATAAAAAGATTAACAAAGAAAAGTGTGGAAAGTGCTTACCTTCCTGTTCCTTCACATGGAGGGTTAAAGACGGCTCGTTTTAGATTAGAGGACGTCCGGAGGTGCTTTAGACAGCCTGCTCTTCTCCGGGATTTCATTTATTTAGTTGGAGGAGTAGCGGTGCATGGCAAAGGGAATGACGTGGATTTGGTGATACGAGGAGAGGACTTGTCAGAGCCTCAAAAAGAAGCATTATTATTCCGTTTATATCGAGCCTTTGCAGATTACTTCAAGATTCCTTATGATGAGACACCTAAGTATTTACACATAACGTTTAATAATTATGGACCTTACACGAATCACATGCTATTATACCACTTAGCGATAGTTCCTAATGAGGACAAGCAAATCCATGAAATGGAACTCCTAAAGTCGGCAACTAACGGCGAATGGATAGTTTACGGTTACGGCTCTATTGATGCAGTTGACCTTGAAGGTGATGAAATCACAATTGACGCTCTTAAAGGCATGTGGGAAGAGATGCAGAAGACACCTAAGAAATACTGGAATGTCATGAATGAGCACGGTGGTGTTCAAGTTGGTGAGATACTCCCTGAGTGGAATGGGCTGAAAACTCACGTAGATGACAGAGGCTTCTTTGTGATAGTTAAACTTCGTAAGGACATCGAGGCGGCTCGAAGAGTATGGGAAGCAATTCACTCAGATGACGAAGATGAGCGCATCAAGAGTTTCTCGATTCACATAGAGTATCCAGGCGGAGTGGAGGAATGCACAGAGAAAGTATGCGATAAGAATAGGTGCTGGCGTAAGATAACCAAAGCAAGATTCCTCGAGTTGAGCTTCACGCGGAATCCGGCTAATCCCTTATGTATATTTAAGCCTGCGCACTAATTATACGATAAGCCTTTAGGAAGAAGGATGGACGAGATGCGAGAGTTATACATTGGTGATAAACCTTATGATAATTATTTAAGAGCTTTGGGAGATTCTCAGAGCGTAAGTATTCTTGCAAGAGGTAAAAACGTCAAGAAGGCAGTGGATGTAGCATTAATGGCACAGCGACTGAGCCAATTTACCATAAATGCTGTCTCGATATACGATGAGAAGATGACAAGCGAAGATGGTGAACGTGAATATTATGTCAGTGCGATACGTATAGACTTGACGCGTTAATTATATAAATAAATAAGAGGAAAGAGAGATATGGCAACACAAGAGGAAGAGTTTGAGGAATTCTTTAAAGAGTTAGAGGAAGAGACGACGGAGAACACTGAAGAGCAGAAGTCGGGGGAGCAGAAGGATGAAGAGGAAAAGGCTCTTACAAAAGAGGACGTCATTAAGATTGTAAGAGATGAACTGAAGACCTTCTGGCAGGGTGTTCTTTCGGGTAAGTATCCCTTACCAAAGGTAGCGAAGTATCCGTATGCTAAGTATCCTTACGCTGTGTATCCTTACGCAAAGTATCCTGCTCCGGGTGCACAAAAGAGTATAGAAGCAGATGAAGTCCCCGTAATGCCATTCTTTGTTGTGCCACAAATGGTGGATACAACCTCTGCACCTGCTCAGACTGATAACACAAAGTCCAATGAAAAAGACAAGGTAATAGAAGAGCAGAAGTCCCAGATAGAGGAACTGAAGAAGACTGTTGATGAACTCCAGAAGAAGTTGGAGGAGTTAAGCGCACAGCCTGCTCCAGAGGAAACCAAGACTGATTCAAATGATACGAAGACGGTCAATTACGTTTCTGACGTTGTGATAGAAGGCGATACAATATCTCGACCTTAGATAATACCTCTATGACCTAACCTAAATTTTTTTACTATTTGCACATATTTGAGGCTGAGCAAAATTTTATCGTTAGGCATGATAAATTATACCTACCCGATACAAAATTCTCTTAAAACTCAAATATGTGCATGTAGTAAGATTTCTACGTTAAAACCTTGATAATGAGGTAGGATAAAATGACGGAAGTTGAAGATGTAGTTGCTGGTGCACCGGTTATTGTAACCTTTATAGCCGGTGCGGATATAGAGGCTGGGCAGGTGGTAGGCTACGATGTGAGTGCTTCTCCTGCTGACATGACTGTCTCTCCCACGTATCAGGACGGTTATGACACAGTTCCTGTCGGGGTAGCAGTAGATTCAGTAGAGCAAGATGACCCAGTGCCAGTTGCTATCCCTCCCTCGATAGTGAGGGTGAGAGCAAAGAGCGCAGTGAGTGCTGGTCAGCTGGTGCAGCTCAACGAGAGCAATGCAGGTCAGGTCGAACCATACAACTCCAGCGATAACACATGGGCAGTAGGTCAGGCTCTTGAAGACATAAGTGCAAATTCGACAGGAAGAGTGAGGTTGCTCCTCACGAAATAAATACCTCTATTTTAAATTAAATAGGTAAGGAGAAATGGGAGATTTAGCGAATTTACTCCGGGTTGTAAAGGCTGGTGATAATGCGAATGAGAGGTCTTACTGGATGAAGAGGCTCTCGAAAAACACACACGAGCTCATGCAGGCTTACAATATAAGTGCTGAACATCTCGTTCGAGAGGAACTGTATAAGGAGATACTCAGGGGTGCAGAGGAAGTCCTGTGTATGCGAGATGTTCTTCCGATTTACAGAATGAAAAAGAACGAACTGAGGTTTGTCCTCACGGACGCTCCCACAGGTATGCTTCCTCTCGTAGCACCGGGTTCGTCTCTGCCTGAGGGTCCCGATGTTCACTTTAAGTCAGATGTTACATTCGTAGCACAGAAATATGGTGAGAAGGTGGGCATACCAGAGGAACTCATAGAGGAGGAAGAGTTCGATATCATCGAGCTGTTAGTTCACAATGAAGGTCGTCGAGCAGAGAACAGGCTGAATGATGTAGCTATGAAGGCACTGTTAGACGCTAAGAGCTCAATTGAGAGCACAGATAACGTTTGCATCATAGACAGGATAGTTGAGATGATAAAGACAATGCGAGGTAACAAGTTTGAACCAGATACCATCATAATGACACCAGAGGCTGAGGCTGAGATACTCAAGTATATGGTAGGTGAGACCAAATCAGCTAATACAACTGGCACAACTGGTTATCAGAAGACTGGCGTCCCTGAGATATTCAGGACTAAGGACATAGGCAGACCAATAGTTGGTCTGAAACCCTATGTGCTATCAAAGAGTGTAACTGGCGAATCCCTAACTTGGGGTGGAGCTACTACGAACGCTCACATCTGTATCCTCGATAGCAGGATGGCTGGTGGGATAGGAATGCGAAGTGATATAGCAGTAGAGCGATATGAAGACCCGCTCAACGATCTCAGGAACCTGAAGATAACCATGAGAGTGTGCGCCAAAGTGTTCTTTGATGACGCTATTGAGTTCGGTGATATAGCGAGTCTGCTATAAACGTATCTCTATACTTCTATTCTTCTCTTTTCGGTGATAACATGATAGGACTGACATTACTTATAATCGGGGTATTAGGGGTTTGGGCTGCCGTTCTTATGGAGCTGAAGACTAATGCTGAACTGTGGGAAATCCTCATGAAGATATTCCCAACAGTGTTTGGTGTAGGCGCATTCCTTTGTGGCATGGGGTATTAGCAATGTGGAGTAAGAAACACTGGCATAGGGACTATTTTGAAATCATTAATAGAGGCTCGATAGATAGGGATGCTGTTTCCGACTGGGAGTATAAATGGGCAGGACTGTCTTTCCCTGATGGTTATCATCCAAGACGAATTTTAGTTGGTGGCAGATTGGATTATCCTCCATGATAGTTCCAAGTATTCAATTCAGGACTTCGGAATTGACCATACTGAAACGGCTTGATCAGTTGCCTTCTCATTTATATATTGCTAAGGAGGACTCCCTCACTTTAATGCTCCATACCCTAAGAAGGAACTGTCCTGTTGGATGGAGACCAGCGAGAGAAGCTCATCCCGGTGAACCTCGCATGAAGAATGCCATCTTCTTTAAGAGGGAAGACCGTCCTAATGTATATGGTGGTAGAGTTTACATAGATACTAACATTTGTCCTCACGCTTATTATTACACCTACGGAAGAGCAGGTGGAAGAATGATATTTCCCGTAAGGAAGAAAGCTCTTACAATAGTGAAGAGAGGTATGACTAAAGAAACAGCTCCTCTTCGTAAATGGGCTCGACTTGGTGGTATGAGACCTCACACAGAATATCTCGAGAAGACAGTGCGAGAAGTGGAACCAAAAATAAGAGAATACTTCAAGGATGCGGTTAGAGTATGGATAGGTGGTGTGTGATGTATGGAGAATTAGCTAATGTTAAACATCTATTGGAAATACCGCAGAGCGAAACGATCTACGATACCACCTTAGAGTATCTTCTCGACATCGCTAATACTTGGCTTTCTACTCGTGAGAGCGTCCCTTTGGATGATGATATTAAGAATGCAGCCTGTGAATTCTTTGCGGCTTATCTTTATAGAGCTCGTGCGGAGATGCTCTCTCCTTCAGGTGAGATTTCGGGTGTAGCGGCAGAATACAAAAAGACTGCTTTTGCTCTTCTTGAGGATGGAATAAAACAAGAAACTAAAGATAGAGACTTCGCATTTAAGAAGGTGAATAAGTGATGTATATAGATAGAGCTAAGGAATATCTTGATACAATTGTTAGTGTCATAGAGCAGGAGTTGTCTGATAACAATAAGAATATCCCTGTATTTGCTCAGCACTACCTTAGAGCCTCAGACGTTGGGAAGGTTCCTTACGTTTCTGTGGTGCTTGATAGGCTTGAGAGAGACCTCACAACGATTGGTAAGTCCCTTCGTATGGTGCGTATTTATTATGCCATAACCCTAGTTGAGAAATATCAAGAGGAGAAACTCTTTAGTGATTTACCAATAATTGAGGACGCCTTAGAAAAAGTAGAAGACCAACTCCCATATACAACCGAGTGTGCAAGTGTAGTTGGAGAGGATATTGCTTATGAAGAAGTGGGAAACATAGTCCTTCAAGCTACTCAAATCACATTTCTTGTAGAAGCTTCAATATAGTTTTAGTTAAAAAAGAATAGAGGAGAAGAGAAATGGTAACACCAATAAAAGGTTGGAAGGGTGAAGTGCGTATAATTGGTGCCGATGATAACAATTCGTGGTTTGATGCTGCTCCCGATCCAAAGGCACTCCGAAATCCGGTTTCAACCTCGGTACCGATGGATAAGATATATGTCATAGGCAAGAAAAGCCCAGAAGCGATACTGGAGGGTGAACAAGAAATAACAGGAACAATAGAAAGACCATTGTTCGCAAACGAGAGCGAAAATTATGTGGCAAGCGTAAGTGGCACTAGTAAGCTTCTAACAGACCTTGCAGGTGTAACTACGGCTTCAATGATAGAATGTAAAATGCGAGTGAGACCTAATGAGTCCTCAGGACAGCTCAAGGGTTATATACTTTCAGGCGTAAAGTTCCATGACTGGGGTATAGACTTTGCAGCTGGAGACATGACAAAGGAGCATGCTGACTTCTCTGCGACTGATATAGAACAGGAGTCGTAATCCCTTAATTCTATTTATCCTTTATAAAGGAGTGGTGCTATGAGCAAGATTACATTAGATGAATATTTAAAGAAGCAACGAGAGATAGAAGAATTTACGTTGCCTTCGGGTTTAGTTGTGAAGATCAGGAAAAGACTATCTCCTATACGCTTATTGAAGATATTGGGACGTTCAGGTGTGAGTTGGGAAGACCTTGGGACTAATCTCTCCATTGAACAATACCGAAGTTTTTGTGAAGAGGGATTCAGGGAACTTTTGATAGAACCTAAAGTTCCTGATGACATTACACCAGACGATTTCACTACGGAAGACTTTACAGCTTTACATAAGCGATTAATGGAGGAGTTCAGGGGCAGAATAGATACCGAGGTTCAAGGTTTAGGAGAGAAAGACTTAGAGAATAAGGATTTTACTACACCGTCAGGGTGATTGCAGAGACTTGCCATGTGAGACCTTCTGATATTCTTGATCCTCTTGATGAGCTTTCCTACATTGATAAAATCAAATTGGATATTTCTGTATTAACAGCTCGAAGTAAGGAAGCAACTAAAACACTTCCTCCTCACGAGGCTGTCGAGCTGTTAAAAAGACTCAAGAAGAAATAAATTGGAACGGATAGAGGTCGTATTGGAAGGACGGGATAGGACTCAGAAAGCATTTGCTGAGTTCCGTAAGAATGTAGAGACGTCAGTAGGTGAATTGCGGAAAGCGAAAGCGGAGATATTTGCATATAGCTCTAGTGTAAAGAATGCTATCCAGTGGCAACAGATGTCTGCTAAGGAATACGTCAGAGCTACGGCTCAGCTCAGAAAGTATGATGATTATCTTAGAAGACTGACTACTCAAATCCCAAAGAATCAGCAAGAACAAGCAAGATGGGTTAAATCGGTTCGGCAAGGTCTTTCCCCAATTCAGCAATACATTAAGAATTTCGATGAGATAGCACCTCTTTTAGATAAGACCGCACAGAAAGCATTGGACTTTAATAATACTCTCATTCAAACTACAGGATTCGTTAAGAAGGGCTCTGTTTATGTGGAATCCCTTCGAGGTCGAGTTCGTCGATTAGCTCGTTCCTTTGCTGACATGAAGGGACCTCTCTATACAGTAGGTCGAGTCTTTAATCACTATCTTCCTATCTTCTTTGTAGGAATATATGCGTTTAGGAACCTTCAGCAACAACTGGATCGACTCGTAAAGTCTTTTGCTGATTTTGAGTCTCAACTCGTAGTGGTCGAAAGGACGACCGGCATGACCACCCAAACAGTCTCAAGACTCGGTGACATAATGTTAGACCTCACCACGATAATGCCTTCGACTATTGCTGAACTTGAGGAAGTGGCGATAACAGCGGGGCGATTAGGAATAACTGGTGAGGCTAACATCATGAAGTTTACTGATGCGATTATTAAGATGGCTAATGCAACTGTCCTCTCCGCTGATCAAGCTGCCAATGCTATGGCTCGTATAGCTAAGGCTCTGGGAATTCCCATCGAGAACGTCAATTATTTAGGTTCAATGATAGACCGTTTAGCAAATACTGCTGCTGCAAATGCTGAGCAAATCACGACTGCTATGAAGAGAGCTGCTGGTGCTGCTAAAGTATTAAACATTCCCGCAGAAGCTCTTGCTGCTATGGTTACGACATTGATAGAGGCGGGTGATGAAGCAGCACGAACTGGGACTCGTTTATCGAGAGCTTTCACATACGCCTCGATTAAGACTGCCGTTATGGCACGTCAAATGGGAATGTCAGTATCCGAACTTAGAAAGCGAATGGAAGAAGACATGCTCGCAGTGTGGTTAGACTATCTTAAGATGCTCAAGGAAACTCCTTCAAAGACTGAACGATTAGCAAAGGCTCATGAGGTCTTTGGAATGATAGGCAGCAAGGCTATAATTAAGCTTGCGAATAACTACGATATTCTCGTGAAGCACATGGAAGATGCACATGAGGATATGCTTACTGGTATTACATTAGAGCGAGAGTTTGCAAAGGCACTTGATACCACTTCTGCTAAACTCCAGATATTAGATAATCAAATTGAAGCAGCAAAAATACGATTGGGAGAAAAGTTAGCACCAGCTACAATGGCGATGAAAGAGATAGTCCTTAAGTTCTATGAAACATTAGCGGGACCCGAACCAAAACATTATGGTGAAACAATAACTTATATTTCGAGCAACATTGAAAAGCTTCTTAAAGGTCAGGTAGATTTAACGGAAGGGACAAAGAGATATCAAACTGTTTTAACAGAAGCTAATTACGTGCTATATGATAGAGGAGAATTAATAGACACCATTATACCTGTTGAGTGGGAGGAGAAAACTCTCCAAGAGAAATTGTCATATTTATTTGGAGAACGAACCAAGAAGGAGCAAAATATAATTGAGACTCGAAAAAAGCTTCTCAATATTCAGGCTGATACGTTGGGAGAGTGGTTACGTGAAGCAGATGTCATAACTAAAGGTGCAGCCTCTCAAGCTTTCTTTAATGACGCGATATACAGCGGGACTCGAGCGTTCGCTAAATACGGTGCGGTGGCTACTCGTGCGAATGCAGTCATAGGCTCTCTCACAAAGTCTCTGATTGAAAGTGGCTTAGCATCTGATGAACTTCGAGAAACTTGGGACGAATTGGGAGATGCTCTTACAAAACGCCAAAGTCTGATTAAAACTATTGTAGAGCTTCAAAGCCGATGGGGCAATGTAACTGAGCGAATATCTGATTTAGAATACGAATTGAATGATGTAATGGAGGGTCAATTAAAGACAATTGATACTCTTCTCTCCGCCAATGAGGACTTAGCAGAGACTTATTATAACTTAAATGATGCATTAGCTTATTTAAATGGTCAATATCCCACATTCCAATCGCTCACAAGGGGAGTTCTCGCTGTTATAAATGACACAATAGTTCCTATCGAGCTGTTAGATAAAGGATTCCTCAAGTTAGGTGATGTTATTCCAAAGAAATATTTGACGCCTCTAAAAGCTTTGTTGGAGCAACACAAGAGAGTCATAGATAGTTATCAAGAGCTACAAGCAGCTGAAATGCAATTTGGACCGGGAAGTGAAAAAGTAGTAAATGCACGAGCATTGTTCCGAGAAGAGCTCAATAAATACATCTCTCTCCTTGGGGAAGCTTCTCCTGTTATCACGGAATTAAACGCAAAAGAGTTGGAATGGGGACTAACGGAGAGTAAGAGATACACACAACTCAAGGCTTCTGCCATAATGACGCAGGAAGAACTGGAGCTGTATAAAGAGGAGATAGATGCAACTTCTGATTTGCGTAATTCTTATGATAGACTAAACATGATTCGAGCTGAAATTACTGAATTAACAAATGCACAAAACAAAGCACAAAAAATGTGGAATGAGGCTTTAGGGATGAGCTCTAACACCACAGAGGCGTTTAATAATGTTTTGGATAGATTAGGCATAACGGAGGAGGAAGATAGGAAACGTTACCTAAAGCGAGTAGAGGAGATAATAAAGGGCAATGAGTCAGAAGAGAAGCGGAATAAACTAATAATAGATTACATTGCAAGTATTTCAAAGGTGACTGGAAAAGAAGAAGAGTTGGAAAGTGTCAATGCGAGAATCAATGAATTACGAAAAGAGGGGAACAGATTACTCCTTGATAATTTAGAATATCTGACCTCCCAAGGCTTTATCTCTGGCAAAGTCGCAGATGATATGAGGTTACTCATTAATGCAGCAACTGATCTCGGAAGCGTAACAGAAGAAGATAGGAAAGCAATGAATGATATGGTCGCAGCGTTCCTATGGATGGGAGCTGAGACTGGGGATCTCAAGGGAGCTATGGATTCTCTTGCCGGAGGGATAGAGAATTTTGGTCTTCAATTAGAGTATATTCCTGATGATGCTAAGACGGCAATGGATGAAACTCAAGTGGTGATTAGAGATTCTTTGGGTAATGTTCTCGTGGATACAAGCAAGTGGAGAGAAGATGTTCATGACATTATTAGCGGAGTACCTGAGGATGTCCAGGAGGAGTTTAAGCGGATAGGTTTCCGCTGGGAAGCGGTGTTTGGAAAAGGAAAGGTCTTAGAATTAGCATACACAGCTCCAATAGAGGACGTCTTTAGGCAGCAATTGGTAGAACTCTCCGAAATTAGTGATAACACAAAGAAAATAGCGGAAAGGAGTATTTCCAAGGGGTCTATGCAAACTGGAGGAATAGTAAGGGAGACAGGATTATACACTTTACATGCTGGTGAGTTGGTTATACCGAAAAAAGCTGGGGTTTCTCATGTAATGAACATAAACATAGAACATGTGAGTCTCAGTCCTGAATATTCTTCTGAGCGATTCCTTAAAGATTTAGAGGCATTTAGATTCTCTGCGACAATATGACGTATAGATTAAAATTTGGGAATTTGGAACTTGATTTAATACAGGAATGGTCTCCTGGTGTTGAGCCATTGAACAAAACCTATATTCTTTATGATGGCAATACAGCGATAGCGACTTCTGATAAGATTAAAAGAAGACCCTCAGCTTCAGGAATATGTAATGAGAGTCACATCCCTATTCTCACTAACGAAATTGGAAATAAACAAACTCTTCATATCAATTCAGGAGATGGGACTTGGGAATTTGAGAATGCTTCAATTATAAATGTGAGCCTCAATTATTATAAACACTCGGGTGGTTCTAATTATTATAAGGTGCGATTAGAATTTGCGTGTGAGGGTGGAACATGAGCAACGTGGAGATAGGTGAAGATATAGAGGCTGAAATTAAGGTATTTAGACATAATGGAGAAACAGAAATAGTTAGGACGGAACCCGAGGTGGATGAAGAAGCTCAATTATACATATTATTAAAGAAGGCAGAGCTATTGAAACGAGGCTATTTATTCCTTATGAAGTAGGAGGTTAGAGAAGAAATGGGTGTAACGAGTAGTGCGATAACAAACGTCGCAAGGAAGAATATGGCGTATGCTCTTATTAACCAGAATGAATCGAGTTATGATTATGTTTGTATGGGTGTAGGCAATGGTAGTGCACCAGCTCAGGTAACAGACACCTCTTTAGCAGGTAACGAATCGAAATACGCAAACGTCAGTGGTGTTTACGAGGATGATTACAAAGCAACTTGGGTGCACACTTGGTATTATGATGACTTGCCTTCTCATACATTCAGAGAAGCGGGGATATTCAAGAACGAATCAGAATTGGAGATGCTTGCGAGGATGGTGTTCGACCCCATCACGCTTAATGAAAGCGATTATCTGGAAATCACTATGAGAGTGCGATTCCCATAGGTAATCAACATTCGTAAAAGAGATGCCAACTGAGACGTTCATAGCTGGAAATGGGGATGGAGTAGTCTCTAATGTTGATTCCGATTATAATGCTTGTCACGACGCTGATGTTGGAGTTGCTGCCGTTGACTCCGACACGGAATTGTTTATCAATTATAGATATTCTGATGGGGATTACGGTCTTGACAGAGCTTTCTTGCCCTTTGATACTTCTTCTCTTCCTGATAATGCTCTAATTGAGTCCGCTGTATTGAAAATATGCGTAACGGATACAGGATTTTATACTTGTATAGAGGGCGATAAGTTGTGCGTAGTTCAAACATCCCAAGCCTCTGTCTCAAGCTTGTGTGAAGATGATTTCAATGAGGTTGGTAATATTAAGGGGGGAGAAATACCCCTTAGTTCCATAGAATCTTGGACCTGTTACGAGATACAACTCAACGAATCAGCCTTAAATTGGATAAACAAAGGGGAATGGACAAGGTTAGGTCTGCGCTTTGAAAGCGATATCAATGAAAGTGCTCCTTATGATTGGCGTTGTGCACTTTGGATAGCTGCGAGTGAATATGACACTCCTGGTGCACGTCCAAGCCTCACAGTTACTTATTCTACACCGCCCGAATACACATTAGATATTGAGCCTTCTTTAATCCCGACTATCGGATCGAGATTCTCAAAGACTATTGATGCACCACTCGAATTAACAGGAAAAGCCGCTAAAGTTGCAAAAGCTTTGATGGAGATAATTTTAAATACAGAAATCAAACTTGGTACGTCTTTTATTGCATCAGAAAACGTCTATCCTCTCTTAAGTTATAATTTTAGTGGTACGGCTAATACGGAGTTTGCATTAATTGACCAAAGTATTTGTTGTGAGCCATCAGTTTCTGCTACTTACCCAATTTCTATATCATATAATATTTCTCCTTTAAGTATTGAATCATTACTGACTCGTTTAGTGGAGGAAGAGAATGCTTTTTTCCCAACTCTTCTTCCTTCTCTTGGCTATCGTTGTGCTGAATTGTCTCAGTTTGACACTTCTTTGTTTATCAAGGCTAAGTACATAGATATAGCACCATGGTGGGATGAATCTTGGGAATACAGATATCCCGTCTTCATTTGGAATAACACTGGTAGAGTCTTACAAAATTATGAGGTTAGAGTTGATCTCTCGTCATCGAATTTTGATTACAGCCTATGTAAATCAGATGGAGGAGACCTCCGATTCATTACACCAGATGGCGCCAAGCTTCCATACTGGATAGAAGAATGGAACTATGGTGGAAATTCTAAGATTTGGGTAAAAGCGAAGGAGGTTCCAACAGGCAAACCTTTGATTTTCTATATGTATTGCAGAAACCCAAACGCTGAGTCTGAAAGTAATGGTAAAAACACCTTCCTTCTCTTTGAAGACTTTGAGGAATATAATGAAGGTGTATTAGACGGGCAGGGAAATTGGGAAGAAGAAGGAGATACTGAAAACTTTGAAGTTGTTACTGATGAAGTGAAATCTGGTTCAAAGGCTGTTCGTGTAAATGCTCAGGTCGGAATAACGAAGATTGTATCCATACCAAGTGATACTGGATTTGCAATAAGGAGTTATATATGGGGAGATACAGATTATCAACGTCCTTGTATCACAATTCAGGAGGACTCAAATGAAATAGCTGGCATAAAATTTGGAGACAATGGATACATCTGGTATGTAAGGGGAGATGGATGGGCAGATTCAAATAAAATTGCCAGTGATTATAGGTGGTATAAAGTAGAACAGTGGATATCTGGTTCAGGTGAAATTACTAAAGTTTTCATAAATGACTTAGAGTATGTTCATGATGAAAGTGCCAAGATATATTCTAATCCTAACAAAATTCGCTTGAGTATGACTTGGGGAACCGAAAGCGATACGGGATATGCCCGATGGGATCAAATAATAATACGGAAATGGACTACAGGCGTGTCTTATCCCCAGTTAGGTCAGGTAACATTTTTCTCTTCGACTTTAAAAAATCTTTTAGATATAATTCCAGACTACGAAAGGCATCTCAAGCTTAATAATACTTTTATTGAAGGAGGAGTCTTAGATGCTTCATCCTCATTTGAGAGTCTCTTTGCTCATGCTTTATGTTACAAAGAAGATTTTGATACGGAATTGATAACATGTTCTCCGTTATGGAAAGTATCTCATCTTTTGGACTCATTATTGATAATTGAGAGCGTAGGTGTTTCACCTAAAATCTTATATGAGTTCCTTCCTGAAGTCCAGACTATAATTCTTCCTCGTTTGACTGTGGTGATAATAGGGTAATGCCCAATAAAGTATTGAGTTATCGTGTAACACAAGAATGGGGCACTTATGATGTCGCCGAAGTGCATTTTCAAGGCATGCCAGACTTTCGAGCTGGAGATTATATTCAAATAGGACAGCGGGATTATTACACTGGGAATGTAGTAACCATCTTCAAGGGTGTAGTCATTTCTATGGACAGAATTCATAAGAAGAACTTCGAGGAGACAATAGCGAAAGCAGCTTCCTTTGAGTGGTATCTTACCAAGCAATACACGTTTTGGGATGAATACACAGAGCACCTCAGTCTCTCTTCCGATATCAACGCTAATCGTTATATAAAGTATTGGTTGGGTGGAGGTTCATTTGAAGCAGGAACAGAGGGAACGCACTGGGATTTGATTACAGGTGTTCGACCTTTTATGATAGAGGAAGTCCCTAATTGGGCTGAGAAGTATTGCAGGCACAGTGATTGTAGTTTCAACTTCTTCTTTGGAGGCACGACTAAATGGGATGCTATCATGCAGATTTGTGACGCTTGTGATTTTGTATTCTATTGTTGTTACTCGGGACCATTTGCTAAACGTCATGCTTATTTCCGTCCTCGTGAGAGAATTGAACAAGGCTTTTATCCCTTTGGTGAACAATTAACAATAGATGCAACTGATGAGAGTTGGGGTTTCAATAAGAGGCTCATAGAGATACGCTCAAGAGAAAGCCAATCCACTCCAGACACAAAAATTAATAGAGTTGCTATGACGTGCAGAGATTTTCCCATAGTTTATAAAGAGCATCCTTTTGTTGGTAAAGCTGGTGGTTACAAACCCGTTGAGATACACAGGGGTATAGATTGGGCAAGCATAGACTCTGTGGATCAACTCCAAGAAGTGTGTGATAATCTTTATGAATGGCTCAGAAAACCGAATAGAGTGTTTGAAGCTAAGCTTCTCTCCTTAGTTGAGCTTCCTGATTTTACTCCTCTTCACACAGGCTTCAAAATTAAAGTGGAAAATGTGGACGGGCATCCCGAAGAGGTTTATAGAATCACGAAGATAACGCATGAGAAGAAGGGAGGAGACCCGATTGCTACCACGACTCTCGAATATAGGGATGTTGACCTAGTTCATCCCGGAAGTCCTAAGCTGAATGAAATAGAAGTTATAGCCGATACCATTGAAAGTCGGGTAGAGAAGGGTCCAAGAATTCCTGCACATCCGTGTCCTAAAGATCCCCGTTCTATCACAATAGGAGAGTATCCTCGAGTTGCAGAGGGGGAAGTAGTCGCTGTAAATGAAAGCGAAAATAAAGTAGATATTAAAATAACTCGAACGGGACAGATAGTAAGAGGGGTTCCAGTGTTATAATGGTGCAAGTTGGAGACAAAGTTTATTTGCTTTCACTAAGGAACTCTTATCGTTTAGAAAAGAAAGGAGTGATTGAAGTAGGTGAAAAAGGACTTTTGCTAAGAACTCCTGAATCCCTTAGATTTCTTGGCAAGACACTTTTAAAGAAAGGTGATGCATGTAGACTATATTCTACATCCAATATGAGGTGGGCACGAGGACGTGAAAGCATCATAGAGAAATATATAGATATTAAACTTTGGTTTGCTTGTCCAACTCACAATTGGGCTCTTGCTGATCATGGAGCTTTTTTAGATAAGTATGAAAACGGAGAATGGCAGCGGGTGTGGCAGACAAGTCCCTATTGGTATGACAGTTATGCCACGAGTTGGCACGAATTTGGCTTTCGTATAAACGTAGATAGAGGGCGATATAGAATCGGGTTAAAGATGCGAAGTGCGTGGAGGTCAACCACTCACTTTTGGTGGGATGATGTCCGAGTTATACCTGATATGGGAGGAGAGAATCTGTTAAAGAATGGAAGTTTTGAGCTCGGTAATTTAGATTATTGGACAGTTGAGAAGGAGCAAGCAACCCTACAAGTGGAAGAAGGATCAAGTGAGCCTTATCACTCCTATCCACGAGAGGGTCAATATTATTTATGGGTTAAAGCGTGGGGTAGCGGGTGGCCGGGTGAAGAGGATTGTGGTAGAGCAACACTAACTCAAGAATTCACGCTCTATTAATGTTTTTTTTCGTGTCTACTCGGAAAATTTATAAATCTTGTTGGATTCCTCTTTATGTGTTTCTTATCCCACTTCTTCCTCACTCTTATTTTATGTTTCCTACTTCCTTTTCTATTTGCTCTCATCGAATTGATGGGTCAATTTCTTCTTTCTTTTCTTCTTTCTTTTCTTCTTTCTTTGATTCTTTAGCTTGTTTTTGATATTCGTTCTTTATCTCATTCCAGAGGAGTTTCCCACCGATGATAGTCTTCTGGTGTTGAATGAGCTCCATAAAGAACTT